>Ga0163109_10000577_pt1 | contig 29253 bp, 11 predicted proteins | sample CRUFie1St13metaG_FD_108704 | JGI IMG/M metagenome (GOLD analysis project Ga0163109, IMG submission 108704) | Marine microbial communities from the Costa Rica Dome - CRUD Field 142mm St13 metaG | ecosystem: Environmental > Aquatic > Marine > Oceanic > Photic zone | place: Costa Rica: the Eastern...
CTCCAGTTACAGTTAATGGGCATGTCATTTGAAAATCAGTATCATCCTTTGAGAACCTTTAATTGAATGTTAGAAGGCAATTCCGGGGTGAAAAGTGGATAGGAAACCTATGCGACGTATTGACGCTCAGTAGGAAGACGGATAAAGATTTTCGCCATGCGAAATCTGACCAGAGGCTTGAGATTTCGATTCAGTGATGCCGTAGTACTGATCACATGACGATTCGTGGAGACTCCAACGCTTTCAGCCAGCAAATTCCAGTTGCCTTAAGCAATACTGTGTCGTCGCAAACCCTGTTGGACTGGACATCAACAATCAGAAAGCTGGCGGTTGCTATCCTACTTTCGACCATTTGTCTTGGATGCAAAGTACATCGAACGGAAAAATCCCCCACCCCCAATGTCACGCTACCAGAAGCATTCCAATCCCCTTCATCATCGGATTCTCGTAATAACGAACCATGGTGGAAAACATTTGATTCCCCCGAGCTGAACGACCTGATGGATGTCGCTCTGGAAAAAAACTTAGACGTCAAACAATCATGGAACCGGCTTGCTCAAGCGAGCGCTGTTTATGTCATCAATCGGGCCGGACAACTCCCTGCCTTAAGAATCAATTCCGGTGCATCCATTACTCAGACAACTGACAGGAAACCCCTCAGTGCATCCCAACAATTCATTGAAATCGCTGAGTCATTGGGTGTGCCGGTAGTCGACGGAGATTTGACGACGGAAAACATCATTGTTGGTGGCGGTTTATCTTATGAACTGGATATTTGGCGGCGAGTCAACTCGCTCAAGGCATCGGCTCGCTCCAATCTGTCCGCCACATTTGAAGACGTGCAAGCGACCGAATTCCTGATGTCGGCATCTGTGGTAGATGCATGGCTCTCAGTACGCCAGCAAGTAGAACTATTGAAGCTTGTCCGCGAACAACTGTCTGCCAACCGAACCCAGTTGGAATTGTTGGAACTGCGACTGAGCGTGGGTCAGGCCACCGCTTTGGATATACTGCAGCAACGACAACAAGTTGCCGCCACCGAAGCCGAGATTCCATCGATGGCATCCGTATTGGATACGCAACAACATCGACTTCAGATTCTGTTGGGCCAAAATCCAATGCGAGGGCTCGTATCAACCAACGCAGTGGTCCTTCCTGAATTCACTCCATTGCCAGGTATCGGCACACCATTGGATTTACTGAATGCCCGACCGGACTTGCGTGCGGCAAGAAATCGAATTGAAGCAGCCGACCACGACGTCGCCGTGGCCGTAGCGGAACGCCTGCCACGTTTGACCCTGAACCTGACTTATGATTTTCAAGCGGACGAACTCGCAGGACCGTTTAATCGTCAGATCGCATCCCTGCTGGGAAATCTGACCGGTCCCATTTTTGAAGGTGGAAGACGGAAAGCCGAAGTTAGACGGCGTCAAGCCATCTTGGAAGAAAGACTGAATCATTACACCCAACTTTTTCTCAATGCCTTGCTTGAAGTTGAAAATGCGTTGGTTCAGGAACGCCGGCAAAACGAACTGATCTTTGCCCTGGAAAAACAAATCGGCCATGCCCGCCGCAGCCTTGAAGAAGCCAGAGCTCGATACGTGAATGGCCTCAATGACTATCTGCCAGTATTGACTTCCCTGCAGACGACCCAGGTTTTGGAACGCCGTCTTATCATGGAACGCCGACGCCGCCTGACGTTTCGTTCCAATTTATTAAGAGCCATTGGGGGAGTTTGGTCGGAATCCCTGGAAACCCAATCGTCGCAAACACCCAAATGAACATGAAAAAAATTATCAACACCTGGCTGATCCCGGTCGTGGTGATCGTGGCGAGTCTTGGTATTACCAAGATGATGATCAACCAACGAGAACAACCCGCACGCTCCGAGCAGGATTCCGTTACCCCGTCGGTTCAGGTCCTGACGGTTAAATCCCATGAAGTGACGCCTGTTCTGGAGGCATTTGGAGAGGTAAGAGCACATCGTGAGGTACAGATTCAAGCCCAGGTCAGCGGCATCACCACTGTGATTGATGACCGACTAATTGTCGGAGGCATTTTTAAGTCCGGTGAAGAACTGATGCGGATCCAACCCATCGATTTTGAATTGGCGGTGGATCAGAGAGAAGCCGATCTGGCTCTGGCACGCATGCAACACGAACTGGAGTTGGGACGACAGGAAGTCGCCAAACGCGAATGGCAATTGCTCGGAGACAAACAACCCGTGGAGGCATCCAGGAAGCGACTGGCCTTGCGCGTTCCTCAACTCAGGCAAGCTGAAATCGCTTTGACTGCGGCCGAAAGTGCTCTTCAACGAGCTCAACTGGATCTACACCGCACGATCATTCGATCCCCCTTCAATGCTTCCGTCCTTTCCGAAAATGCCGAGAAAGGCCAACTCATCACCGCAACCGGGAACATTTGTCGTCTGGTTTGCACCGATGATTATTATGTCATCACCTCTCTACCGCAGAATATGACCAAGCATATTCGTACCTTGGAGGACCATGGTATTGCAGCAAAGGCACGCATTCATACCCCAGGTTCCGGAATGCGAGAAGGAACGGTCATACGCTTTCTTTCGGACCTTGAATCAAACAGCCGAATGGCTCGGATGGTCGTGGAAGTCAAGGATCCATTGGCATTGGACGATGCCAATGCTGGGCGGGAAAAGTTATTCTTGGGATCCTTTGTGAAACTGGAAATCGAATTGCCGACTTTGCAAAATGCCATCCGGGTGCCCCGCACCCATGTACGATCCGGAGACACCGTCTGGGTATGGAAGGATGAGCAATTGGAAATCCGTAACCTTGCGATTCGCCATCGTGAATCAGAAGATCTGATCATTACGAAAGGTCTGGTGGATGGGGACCAAATCATTACCAGCTCACTGCCGGTGGCGACACCGGGGATGCGTGTACGGCGGGAGGAGCCCCAATGACCAAATTCCAAACCACAAAAAATACGATTTCAAACACCGGGGCTCTATCGTGGATGGCACGCAATCCGGTCGCCGCCAATTTGTTGATGTTGTTTCTGCTGGTGGCCGGTTTCAACAGCATGCGCCAGGTCAAGCAAGAGATTTTTCCAGAGTTCGCTCTGGATAGTGTTGAAATCTTCGTTTCCTATCCAGGATCCGGTCCTGAAGAAATCGAGCAAGGAGTATTACTGGCCATCGAGGAAGCCGTAAGCGGGGTTTACGGCATCAAAAATGTGACATCCACTGCACAGGAGAGTTTTGGGTTCACTGTCCTTGAACTCGAAACTTATGCTGACCCGACCATTGTTCTTTCCGATGTGAAAAACAACGTGGATGCAATTTTGTCCTTTCCTCAAATGGCAGAAAGACCAACGATTCGACTCCTTCAATTCCGAGGGAGGGTCATGGATCTTGTGGTCACCGGGGATGTTAGCGAAAGCACTTTGCTGGATTACACAGAGTTGATGCGGGATGAACTGCTTCAGAAAGACGGTATCACTCAGGTAGAAATCCTGGGAGCAAGCCCCCGACGCATTGGAGTGGAAGTGCCGGAGCAAGGACTAAGATCTTATGGATTAACGCTACGCCAAATTGCGGGAACGGTAGCGAGCACCGCTCTGGAACTTCCTGGAGGAGCGATTCGGGCTCCATCCGGTGAAGTGCTATTAAGAACACAAGAACGACGCGACTTTGCGAGTGATTTCAGGGATATTCCCCTGGTTTCAAATAATCGCGGTGGATTTCTCAAATTGGGAGACATAGGTACTGTCAGCGACACTTTTGAAGAAATCGAGAAGGAAGCCTTTCTAAATGACAAACCTGCCTTGCGTGTCCAAGTCATGCGGGTAGGAGATCAAACACCTATCTCGGTTGCTGACATTGTTCAAAACTATTTGGCCACTTCGAAGTCTTCTCTGCCCGAGGGGATTGAAATCAAGGTCATGGAAGATGAATCACTCGCCTACCGTGACCGCATTCAATTGCTTCAACACAATGCATTGGCCGGACTCATTTTGGTCATGCTGCTACTTGGATTGTTTCTTGAGCCACGACTGGCATTCTGGGTCATGCTGGGCATTCCAATCAGTGTCATCGGTTCGTTTATCGTTCTAAACATGACCGGAGCATCCCTCAACATGATATCCCTATTCGCCTTCATTGTAACATTGGGGATTGTGGTGGATGACGCCATCGTAGTTGGAGAAAATATCTATGAAATGCGGGAATGCGGTGCCAGCCATTTGGATGCCGCTATCGAAGGGGTTCGTCAAATTTCGGGACCAGTCACGTTTGCTGTTCTTACCAATGTCGTTGCATTCATGCCACTCACAATGGTGCCAGGCGCTGAAGGTAAACTGTTTTTTCAAATACCAGCCGTCGCGATCTCGGTTCTGGCACTATCATTGATTGAATCGCTATTTGTCCTGCCTGCACATTTGACCCGTCACACTCAGGACAATTGGCTAATACGACTGGTGGGTTACCCCCAACGATGCTTCAACCCGGCCCTGCAACGGTTCATTGAGAAGCGATACACTCCTTTACTACATGCCGTTACAAAGCATCGCGCACTGACAATTGCCTGCGGTGTGGCTTCGCTGATTCTCTGTGGTGGTATCGTCGGTGGCGGCTTTCTTGGTTTTACCTTTTTTCCACGGATTGATCAAAACGCATCTCTGGCTCAAGTCGTGATGCCTTTTGGATTCCCATTCGAACAATCGCAGGCTATCAGGAAACGCCTCGACGCAGCTGCACACAAAGTTTTGGAATCATTTGCAGAACCGGACGCCGCGCGGGGCGTATTTACTCGTACCGGAGAAAGTTTTAGTGAATTCCCCCCACCCATCGGCGGAGATGGAGCACATGTGATCAATGCCTGGGTCAGCTTGAAACCCGCATCAGAAAGAACCGTCACTTCACGTGAATTTACCGAAGGGTGGCGTAAGGAAATCGGAGAAATAGCGGGAGCAGAGTCTATAAATCTGACATCCGAGTTTGCGGGCTTTGGAGGTCCCGATATCGAAGTGGATCTAACTCACAGTGATCGAACCATATTGGACCTCGCTGCACGTGAGTTGAAGGATCATTTGAGCAGTTTCGATGGGCTGGATGAAATCAATGACGGTGTATCCATCGGAAAGCCTCAACTCAGCTTCCATATCAAACCCGAAGCTCAAAGTATGGGTATCAATTCACTTTACCTGGCGAATTACATTCGTGATTCCTTCTATGGAGCTGAGGCATTGAGACAGCAACGCGGGCGCAATGAAGTACGTGTCCTGGTCCGTCTTCCCATCGAAGACCGACGTCGCATGCAAAGCCTCGAACAGATGATCCTAGTCGCACCCGGAGGTGGAGAAATCCCACTGAGTGAAGCTGCCATCATCAAACATGAGCAATCGTATACCAGTATTCAACGGAGCAATGGTCGACGCATTGTTAGGGTCAGCGCGTCGGTCAAGGATGAATCGGATACCAACGCAAACGATGTCGTCTCTGTTTTGAAATCAGAAATATTCCCGAAATTGAAGGCAAAATATCCGGGGCTTGGATTCCAACTTGAAGGGGAACAGAGGAGACAGGAAGAAACCATCACGAGCCTGATCAATGGCTTCGCCATCGCATTGTTGGTCATTTATGGGCTGCTGGCCATCCCGTTCAAAAGTTATGTCCAACCCATCATCATCATGGTCACCATCCCATTTGGTGCGGTGGGTGCCATTGGTGGACACTTACTGATGGGTTACGATCTCAGCATGATCAGCCTCTTTGGCATCATCGCCCTTTCAGGTGTGGTGGTAAATGACTCTCTCGTTCTCATTGTTGCGGCCAATGCCTACCGTAAGCAGGAAAAACGATCACCTTTTGAGGCGATATGCCTCGCTGGTGCCAGACGATTTCGCCCAATACTCCTCACTTCACTCACCACGTTTTTCGGACTGCTTCCCATGATTTCCGAAACCTCCTCCCAAGCACGATTTCTCATTCCAATGGCCATATCCCTGGGTTTTGGAATCTTGTTTGCAACGATTATTGTCTTGCTGCTGGTACCGGCGTTTTACCTGATCGTCGAAGACATGCGACGCTGGAGCAATGGTTTCTCAAATCCTGACGAGGACGAAGCGTAGATCCATCGTCATGACTTTCGTTTAATCAAACGGTGATTGGACAGGAAATTGCGCAACTAATCGACAAAATATAGAAATCCAACAACAATTCAGCCTCTCTATTTGACTAAACCAGCAATTTTCTTTATCAAACGCCGATTTATTAATGGAAAAACTAAGTCTTCAAATTACACTAATACTGGTTGTCGTTTTGATCCCGGCAAGACTGTTTTCCGAAACAGTGGAATTAGAAATAGATCCATCTGAAAGCTTCATTAATACCAAACCCTCTTCTTTCAATGGTCTGGCATTTGTTGAAGGAAAACCTCAGAATAGTGAGGGTTTTGGAGCGCCATTAAGTGAAACACTCGTTCTGGATATCACGAGTTCTGGCATCAAAATCATGCCAGAAGCGACAATCTTGGTAGATCACAACGAAACTGGTTTTCCGGGCCCTTTTTCAGGCGGCGATGATACCCGAGAATTCAATCAAGAACCGGGGCCAGCCGTATTCGCCTACGAATTTTCGACGCCATTTCCACTGTCTGTGGCTATTCGCGACTTGAAATTTCAAACCAGTGATGCAGCGGAAAAGACCCTTACCAATGGCAACTTTCCAGCTTCAGGATCCGAATTCAGCATTAGTAGCGGCGTCGCTGATATCACACTTGGGTTACCACCCCAATCTGACCTAACACCCTATCCCAAAACAATCAATGCGGCGAAAGGCAATGGGACATGGGTGGACACTGATTCAGCCCAAAAACTAACACTTACATTAAATTTTAGTTTTGAATTTCCGGGTGCGATCACCATCAAGAGTGAATATGAAGGCACGATTGTGGCAAAACCAGCCGCTGCACCTTTTGCTCTGGAACGACCCATGGATGTCCGAGGACGTCTAGATGATGACAGCCGATTTTATGACTACTTTTCAGACGCCTACACTGAAGTGCAATTCACCCCCGACGGGTTTTACCAAATTGGCAATTCTGATAGGCAATATGGCAGTTGGGAAGTATTCAAGGATCAACCATTTTTTCAAGTCGGCAATGTAACAGTTGACGACTCCAACCTGACCGGTCAAGGCGTCGAAAAAGCGACTGTCACTGGCTATAGCGCCAGTTTTTTCGAATCGGCAGACTCATCACGTGGACCGTATGATACCACGATTTCCAATGTCGCGGGTTCCCTAGGTTTTGTAGATGGAAAGCCAGCCAATTTAAATATGGAATCTGATATAGAGCTAACCTTCACCACCGGTGCCGTCAACGGGTTCAGTTTTAAAGGAAAAATGACGGTTGAAAACAATCGATTTCATCTCGACGTAGATAAGACAAATCCAACCCCTCTGGGTTCACTTCGATTCCGTTGGGGCGTTCGAGGTCTTGCAGATTTACCGGGTTTACCGGAAACATCCAATCAAGGGGCGTTTTTACTCAGTTTCTCGGGTATCTTGACTCCTGCAAATGACGTTGGCAGGAAATCCTGCGTGATGCCCGTAGATGAGGCCTAAGTGGAAAAACGATTGAATTTTTTGAACAGACGCCAGACCTCATGTACAGGATAACGATTCAATTACAACACTGACGGATCCAAAGTGAAAAAACGCGGACTTCGAAACCGTTTTCTCAAGCCTGCCTGGACCTTGCACAAGTGGCTCGGTTTGATCTTTGCTTTGCCAGTCCTGATAACTGCCCTCACCGGAGCATTGTTGGTACACTATCAATGGATCGAACGGTCTTTTGATCAGGAAGTTTTCAGACCCTCTTCTGCGAGTGAAGAAAATCATTTGCCGTTGGAGGCAATCATTTCCAAAACGTCCGGCCGACACCCCGATTGGAATCCTCGATTTATTGAAGCGCCTGGTGCGAAGGATCGAAACGTGGTGATCAGCCTTGCCGCACCGGAAGGAAATTGGACGGTCATTGCAGATGCCATCAGCGGAGAAGAACTGGTTATCAGAGCTCAGGACCAAGGTCCACGCCGATGGTTGCTGGCATTGCATTCCAATCTATTTCTTGGATCCACTGGAGATTGGATTATGGGAACCACCTCCCTCATGCTACTCGTAGCCGGGGTAACGGGGCTCTGGCTCTATGGCAAGGGATGGGAGTATCCATTCCGCTTGCGGACGCTCCTCAAAGACAGCCATCGGCATATTGGTTTTTATAATCTCCTGTTGCTTGTCATCATTGCTTTGACTGGGTTTTTACTGACCCTCACAAATATTTTATCGGGCAAAAAACCCTTTGAACCTGCACAGATCGATTGGTCCACCATCCCATCGCTGGATGCCATGGTGGATGCGGCATTGGACGCGTCCGGAGGAGGAACTCCCGATTACCTGGCCTTGCCACGCAACGCCGATGACTCCTTTCACATCGCCATTTTTCATCGTCATCGCAATTGGTGGGAGAAGTTTGATCAATTTGAATTCGATGCAAAAACCGGAGCACTCACTGCATCTTATTTGGGAACGGGTGATGATATCGTGATGAAAGTAAATAGCCTGGTCGGTGCGCTCCATTTCGGCCACCAGGGCGGTTTCATCATGAAATGGCTTTATTTCATCAGTGGGTCGATTTCTTGTTGGTTGGCTATTTCCGGTTTTATCATATGGAAAAGACGTCGAAAGAAACGTTGAGGCACTTCGACTCCCCTATTCGACAGATCCACTACAACATGGTTGACGACGCCCCTTCGCTTCATCGGGCGCTGACCATTCGACTGGCAAACCATATTTCCGACGTTTCCATCGCGGTTTGTGCTACACACGATCTGTTTATCCAATGGCGGGCATAGTGCATCTGTTTTGAAGAAATGCCATGCATCAAACCAATCCACTGACAATTAGGCAAATGACCGAACCAAATGAGCAATTTTCCGACAGTATGTAACTGGGAGATTCAGTCATAGCCTTACTAAGGATGTTGTTGAACATGTTCCAGACGTTTAGAAATGAGATCAAGCTGATCTCACTCCATTCGAATCCTTCCCCAGGATCCGAATCTGCTTTCGCATTGAATCATTTCGCGATATATCCTGTCGCAAATCGATTGAATCCAACTGTAAAATGAGGTTAACTGAGGATTGGATATGACCGAAGGCACATCTGAAACCATCTATCTCGTCGTTAAAAGCGAAGAAGGCCGATACAGTATCTGGCCTGAATACAAAGAAATTCCATGGGGATGGAAGGCCGAAGGCACGAGCGGCCCCAAGCAGAAATGCTTGGATCACATCGAAACCGTTTGGACCGATATGCGGCCTCTCAGTCTTCAAAACCAGATGGAGGAAGATCAGAAAAACCCATGACCGGATCTTTGAAACTATTAGCCCCCTGGTTACTGCCAATCGAACTGCCTCAGCCTCCCACTCATAAAAAAAAAAACTATTGGAGGCACTCGATGTTGTAGAGACGGTCGTGCTCCATGGACCTGAAGACGAAGCCAAGGCAGAATTGGCCAGAGCCCTTTCCTCTTTGGAAGAGGCCGAGACCATTCCACACACACATCCCAAACGGGGAGACGTTCTGGATGTCCACGAAATCATAGATTACGATCACTACTTCCAATTCGAGCATGTATCTTCCAACGATCCTGCTCTGACTTTGGTAAGGAGTTTGATTGAAACCTGCCTGGCTTTCTTTGAGGCACATGCGGGTCATCCCACCCTCGATCCTGCACACGTTGAAAAACAAAAACAGGGTTTCCTGGCCTATTCTCAACTGTTGAGAAGAGTTTTCGAATCGGAGGAAACCTAATGAAATCATCTAATTCTGCACTGGAGACTTGGAAATCTTTCCATTGGTCATTTTTCGTCAACACTCAGGGGTTGATTATCTGTCTGGGACGATTCGAGGAGGCTTTGGAAAAGGGAGATTTACAGGAGGCCAATCTCGAACTGGCGACAGCAGCTTCTCTGCTTGAAGCTTCCGGTGCAGCCATGGAATTGGCAGGTAGTTTTAGCCGTCAAGATTACGAAAACGTGGTAAGACCTTCGATGCTACCTCCTGAAGTTTCAGAAGACAATTTCAGCGGACTCATGTCATGGGATCACTCCACGCTCATTCAGCAATGGAAAAAGCTTCGACCCAAATTCACCCATTTGCCACCCGAACTGGAAGACACCCATCGAGACTTCGTCAGTGCTTATCAACAATTGGCAATATCCCACCGAGCCGTTTGTCAGCGCTTTGGCGGCGATGAAGGTGGTAGTATTCGAAACGACTCAGAAATCGCCACGGAAGTTCTGGACCGTCTGGAAAGCAATCGACGCAGCCTCATCCAACCTTCCAGCTCCGGTGGTTGCCCCATGCACTCGGCGCAATAATATTCTTCCAAGGACTCAACATCGCAATGAATGCGGAAGACGGCCAACAAATCCTGGATCTTTACCCACTCTCACCCGTGCAGCAGGGCATGCTGTTCCACGGTCTGTTGGAACAGCATGCCGGTGTCTATGTGGTTCAGGTATCCTTTTCTTTGATCGGCGATTTGAATCAGGATGCTTTCGAAAGCGCATGGAACCAGCTGATTCATCGACATGATCCACTGCGCACCGCTTTTGTCTGGGAACAAGTCGACCAGCCCTTGCAAGTCGTGGGTAAAAAGGCAACCCTAACGATAAACAAACTGGACTGGGAATCGAAAAATATTGAGAAGGATCGATTCAAAAATCCGGAAACCATATCGGATTATCAGGAATGGCTCAGCATAGATCGCATGCGTGAATTCAATTTTAGTTCAGCCCCACTCATGCGCGTGACTCAATTCCGAATTGCTGGAGATCATCATCGAGTCGTTTGGACATATCACCATCTCCTTGTCGACGGTTGGTCGCTGCCTTTATTGTTGAAAGAATGGATCACAGCCTACCAAATCCAGTTACAGGCATCTCTTCCAAAACCAGAAAGCGCAATCGGTGGCAGAAGTTTGCTCCCTTTCCGTGACTACATTACCTGGTTGCAAAACCAGGATGACGTCAAAGCGAAACGATTTTGGAAATCCTATCTTGAAGGATTTACCTCATCTACCCCGATTGGAATCCTCAGGCCCCCGACTTTAGGGACTCACTCTGACAATCAACAGAGTCAGGACACCCCAAAAAGCCAGACCCTACGACGCAGCTTAGCACCTGAGACCAGTCAAAAACTCACCGAATTTGCACAGCGACATCGGTTGACTCTCAGCACATTGATTCAAGGTGCCTGGGCCATTCTGCTGTCACGCTATGCCGATCAAGATGAAGTGGTGTTTGGTGTGGCCAGATCGGGTCGACCGGCTGATTTGACACAAATTGAGAACAGAGTGGGGATGCACATAAATACCCTGCCCCTACGCGTATGTTTGAATCGAAAGGAATCCCCTGTTGCTTGGTTACAAGACCTCCAGGCACACGGTGAAAAACAGCAACCTTTTGAATGGATGGCTTTGACGGACATTCAATCGCAAACCGACGTTCCGCGAAATCAACCATTATTTGAATCGGTTGTTATTTTTGAAAATTACCCGGTTGAATCCATCCGCCTTCCGGACGACGCCAAACTTTCGATCGCTCATGTGAATGTCGATGAGCAAACACATTATCCATTAGCACTGTTTGCCAGTGGGGGAGAAGAGATAGAATTATGCCTCCATTTTCAACTCAATCGATGTGATAAGCACAATGTCGAGTGCATGATCGATTTTCTGAATTCCATCCTCACACGATTGGCGAACCTAGGGGATCTGCCTATGGAAGATTCTTCCGGTCTGTTTCCAGCACTGAAAAGACCCACTGAATTCGAAGGTCCGACTACCATCACCAGCCAACTCGAATGCGCTCATAAATCATTTACTCGTGCAGCGCGCATACACAAAAATAAATCCGCCATTGAGTGTGGAGAACAAATATTAGCTTACCAGGAGTTGGATCAGCAATCTTCAAAACTTGCAGTCACTCTGCAAAACGATTTGAAAGTGGAGAAGGAGGCTATTGGCATTCTTCTTCCACGTTCCCCAGAAATGGTCATCGCCATGCTTGCGATTTTAAAAGCTGGTTGCCATTTTGTGCCGCTGGATCCCACCCACCCAAAAGACCGACTCATCGACATCGCAAAGGATGGTGATTTAAGAGCTGTCATCACACTAACCTCCACCAGACATCTCGTCGAATCCGAATCCATTGAGATCATAGATTTTGAAACTTGGGACGCCTCGGCCGTTTATTCAGGTGAACCGCAAGAACGGGTTTCCCCCTCGGATCTGGCCTACCTCATTTTTACGAGCGGCACCACCGGACGTCCGAAAGGGGTTCCCATCACGCATCTCAGCCTCGCAAGTTTACTTCAATCCATTGAGTCCAGAATTGAGTTCAAACAAGATCAATGCCTGCTTTCTTTGACGACATTTGCGTTCGACATCGCCACCCTGGAGCTGCTTCTTCCTTTGACTCGAGGGGCTACGCTGGTGTTGACGGATGATCAAACATTGAAGGACGGTGGACATTTGGTGGACCTGATCAACAAGCGGGACATTGATGTAATTCAGGCCACACCCGCTGCTTGGCGTATGATCATGTCCTGCTGGCCCCATGAGCATCACAAGCAAGATGATCGGAAAAGAACATTCTTATGCGGGGGTGAGGCACTCCCTGTTTCCTTGGCAGATGAACTGTTAAAGACTGGTTCTACCATCTGGAATGTTTACGGCCCTACCGAAACCACCATCTGGTCCGGGGCACTCAGAATCGATGGGAACAAGGAATCCATGCCCATCGGCGGTCCTTTGGACAATACCTCCTTTCATATCGTGGACAGCAAACTTCGACCTGTACCGCCTGGAGTCCCTGGCGAATTGTGCATTGGCGGAATCGGGCTAAGTCCTGGCTACCACCAACGCCCCGATCTGACCAGGGAACGATTTGTTCAATTAGATGAAGCTGATTCAAATCCTATCCGGGTTTACAGGACGGGAGACTCCGTACGACAAACGCCCGATGGTTTGATGGAATTCTTGGGTCGCATGGATTCTCAGATCAAGTTAAGGGGACACCGCATTGAATTAGGAGAAATCGAAACCGCAATGGAGTCACATGAAGAAGTGGAAGAAGCGGTGGCTGTCCTACATGACCTTGGGGAAGGTGAGCAATGCATCCAAGTATTCTATCGACGTTCAAGGAATTCAGAAGAACCGGAAGAGACTTTGAACACCGACCTGCGACGACACTTATCGGGGAAATTGCCTGCCTACATGCTTCCCGCAGGAATGCGAGAACTGGATCGATTCCCGATCACACCGAACGGAAAAACGGACCGCAAAACCCTATCGAGCATGAGAATCACCCAAACCAGCTCGGGGATCCTTCCTCACACCCAATTGGAACGTGATTTGGCAAAGGTTTGGAAACATGTTCTCAAGACGGATACCGTAGGTATTCATGACAATTTTTTCGAAATAGGCGGACACTCATTATTGATCCTGACAGCTCAAAACGAGATCAGGGAGCAAATGGGCATCAAACTGCCAATCATTGATTTTTTTCAGCATCCAACACTCCATGCGTTGGCAAACCATATCAACCATCAGACCTCAATCCATCGTGATACGGATCGTAGCGGGGCATTGAAGGCGGGTCGATCGCGACTGATGCGTCGAAGACAAAATCAGACCACTGACCAACACCAAGCCGGATGAAGCTTTGACGAAAACGACTCAACAATCGAATGGTCTGGAAATCGCGATCATCGCCATGGCGGGACGCTTCCCTGGTGCCAAATCAGTGACCGAATACTGGGAAAATTTAAAAAACAGCCGCGAGTGTCTTTCAGCGCTGGACGAAGACTACCTGCGCCGGAATGGTGTCTCGGAAGAACAAATCAAGGATCCCGATTATGTCAAAACAGGGGGTATTCTCAAAGATGCCGACCACTTCGACGCTCAATTCTTTGGATATAGTCCGCGTGAAGCAAAGATTCTTGATCCACAACACCGTGTTTTTCTCGAATGCGCATGGGAAGCCATGGAGACGGCCGGATATAACCAGGACCGTTATCAGGGCCCGATCGGAGTATTCGCAGGTACAGGGATGAGCGGTTATCTTCTACAACTGTACGCCAACCAGGAAGTACGAGAAACCGTCAGCCCCTATGAGCTTTTTGTCGCCAACGATAAGGATTTTCTCTGTACGAGAGTTTCTTACAAACTAAACCTCACCGGTCCGAGTATAGGGATCCAAACAGCCTGTTCCTCCTCGCTCGTTTCCGTTCATGCGGCATGTCAATCATTGCTGAGCGGAGATTGTGACATGGCACTTGCAGGTGGAGTGGCGATATCGAGACAAGTGGGATACCCCGCACAAAAAGAATCCATTTATTCTGAAGATGGTCATTGTCGTGCCTTTGATGCAAATGCCAACGGAACGGTCGGTGGCAACGGAGTTGGGATTGTTGTTTTAAAACGGCTTGAAGATGCCATCAAGGATGGAGATGTCATTGAAGCGGTCATCAAAGGTTCAGCTGTCACCAATGACGGTTCAAGAAAAGTGAGTTTCACCGCGCCCCAATCAGAAAACCAGGCAGCCGCCATTCGAACTGCGCTGACCATGGCTGAAACCCCAGCCGAATCAATCTCCTACATCGAAGCTCATGGCACCGGCACCCCTATGGGGGATCCGATCGAGATGGCCGCCCTCATGAAGGTTTTTCCACATCAGGATGCTGATTCCCCTTATTGTGCCATCGGTTCGGTCAAAACCAATATCGGTCATCTGGATACAGCCGCCGGTATCGCGGGTCTCATAAAGACGATCCTTGCATTGCGACATCAACAAATTCCGGCAAGTCTTCATTACCATCAACCCAATCCGCAAATCGATTTCGAACATTCACCCTTTTATGTCAACACGTCATTAAAGCAATGGAAACCGACTGAAGGATTTCCCCGCCGCGCCGGTGTCAGTTCGTTTGGTATCGGCGGATCCAATGCGCATGTCGTCCTGGAGGAATGGGTGGGCACTGAACATCACCAAAAAAAAATCGACCAGCCCCAGATCATCCCTCTTTCGGCCAGATCGGAGTCCGCGCTTCACAATCAGATAACGAACTTAAGTCAATATCTGAAATCCTCCTCTGGTCTCGGACTCCAAGATATAGCCTTCACCCTTCAGGAAGGAAGGCAGTCATTTCCATGGCGAAGTGCTGTGACCGCCTCCTCAGTGGACGAGGTCATTTCCCAAATCGATGGCTCTCCTTTGATCAGTGAATCCAAGGAAAATCCGTCCATTGTCCTCTTGCTTCCAGGACAAGGCTCATCCCCTCAAGGATGGGTAAGTGCATTGCTGGACACGGAACCGACATTCAAGGATGCCTATGAAGAAAGCATCGCTTCACTTGAACCTGGGCATCACGAGCGAGGTGCGGTGGAGACAGAATGTCTTGAGTTGTTTTCCGCTCAATATGCACTTTTTAAATGGGCAAACGCATATGGAATCAAACCCGCTGCGCTACTTGGACATAGTTTTGGCGAATGGGTTGCGGCCTGCATCGCAGGAGTTTTCGAACTGAAAGACGCGGTCAATCTCGTTTCCATCCGAGGCAGGCTCATGGATGCAACGGCAGCAGGATCCATGACGGTTGTCATGAAATCTCCCGAGGACATCAAAGATTTGCTGGGGCCTAAAATTTCCATCGCGGCCCACAATACCCCCGACATGGTTACTTTGTCCGGCCCTACCCCATTGATCGAAAAACTGGAATACCAACTGAAAGACGAAAAGATCCCGTTTAAACGACTCGACACCATCCGGCCATTTCACTCTGAATCCATGGACTCCATCATTGCCCCATGGATTGCAGCATTGTCCGAGGTTTCGGTATCGCCACCGAACATTCCTTTTTTGTCCAACGTTTCAGGGAACTGGATCAAGCAAGAAGAAGCGATGGAACCCGCATATTGGGGACGTCATTTACGCGAACCCGTGGCATTTCATCCATGCGTTCAAACCGTTCTTGATCTGGACAATGTGATATTCATTGAATTGGGGGATGGGCAGGGTTTGGGTCCGTTAATCAAGAAGCAAACTCAATCTCCGGTCTTGAGTGTGATAACGACCCAATCCGAATCAAACCTTCACCTTCCAAGACTGGTCGCCGAATTATGGATGCAGGGCGCACCTGTCAAATGGGAGCTGACACGATCAACCGAATATTCACCCCAACGTTTGCCGCTGCCGACCTATCCTTTCGAGCGCCGGCAATTCCTGGTTGAACCGAGACACCAGGGTAATTTTCAGGATCCAATATCGACCAGCAGAAAAAAGGCTTCCAAAGAAGTCAGCACCTATTACCCAAGCTGGCGAACAAGTGTTGCCATTCCAAAACCCATTCCACCTACCGAACGACAACGGTGGCTGTTGTTTCTCGATGAAGGAGGCATTGGCAATGCGCTGGCAGACAGCATCGAACGAAGTGGAAAAGATGTCATCAAGGTTCGGCGCAAGACCGAAGGTCGATCTGCCGGATTTCGCGAATACCTGGCTTCCCCTGACGATCCGAAAAGTTTCGAAGAATTATTCCGTGCATTACAAGAAAGGGAGACCCAGGCAACGCACATAGTGTACTTATGGGCCCTAGATGACAACAAGACAGCTCCGTCCCAGGAACTGGCAACTCTAGCGGATCATTTACCGGATGAAGCTATTCACCTGTTTGTATGCACTACCCAGGCTGTGCTGATTGAGACGGAAGACACCATGGCGCCTCTCCAGTCCGCCATGAGAGGCGTTTCCATGGTCATTGGACAGGAAAAACCGAACATCGGTTGTCGATGGATCGATATAGATGACACACAGTCCAATTTGAAAAGGTTGGCCGAAACCCTTTGGGAAGAACTGCGTGTCAGCGATCCAGCAGAAGTGGCTGTGGCCTACCGGGGACAAGCTCGGTGGATACTTGATTATGAATCGCTCCCCTTAACCAATGACACTCTACGCACACCACCCCTGATTCAAGCAAAAGCATCCTACCTGATTCTGGGTGACGTCCAATCGGAGCTGGGACAAACCTGGGCGGCATCTCTACTCGAATTGGGTGCCTCGGTTTTCTGGATCAATACACATCCGGAATCCAAAGTTCCCCCATCCCTCTTGAACGATCAGATGAGCCTGATGGATGCCTCCACCTCTGAAACCATTCAAGCGGCGATTCAATCCATCCAAACCTCATCGGGTATGCCACGGGGAATATTTGTCTGCAGTGACACCGCTAACAAACAGTCAGCAGCGCCTCTGACCTTGCTTCAAAAAAGCCATTGGGAATACAACGAGAAATCCAAACGGATGCCGCTTGAGGCTTTGGCAAGCTGCCTTGATTCAGACATCCCGAAATTTGTATGCGCACAATCATCGCTTTCATCGATCATCGGCGGCATGGGACTTGCCGCTTACTCCGGCACAAACCATCAAGTGGATGCCATGGTAGCGATTCAAAACCAGAAACAATCGTGTGCCTGGTATGCGATTAACTGGGATCGCCTGACGCATGGCGCAGTCCAATCCGATTCGCAAAAGAACACAAACGAGGAGCATCCTTCAAACGCCATAGAGAAGGAATTGGCATGGAAAACCACTGTACGCATTCTGACGCAGGCACCTCCTGGCCAGTATATCGTTTCCATGGAATCTCTGTATGATCGATTGAAAAAATGGGTCCTACCAACCTCGACTCCGACCGAAACTTCCAACAGCGAATCCGGTTCGAACATCGCACATGATCGCCCAAAATTGGCAAATGAATATCGACCGCCTGCGAACGAAATCGAACGAACGATAGTTGAGATCTGGGAAGATTTCCTGGGAATCAAAGGGATAGGAGTGGATGACAATTTCTATGCTCTGGGAGGCCATTCATTGTTGGCGATCCAGGTCATCAGTCGCCTGCGTGAAGTCTTTCCCATCGAAATCGAACTACGCCACCTGGTCACGGACGAACCCACTCCAGCACGCATAGCCCGTATTTTGGAGGCGGAACTTCCCAATGAAGCATCTCTCGATGAGATGGCAGATCTTCTCGACGAGATCAAAAACCTGTCTCCTGAAGAAACCAAATCTCAACTGGAATCACCCCACTCCGAATAAAGGCGACCGTACCAAGCATATGAAAAACCTTTACTCGCAACTTTCCGATTTGACTCCGGAGCAGCGCGCTTTATTTGAGCGTCGACTCAGAGAAAAGGGAATGAGAAAACCGACGAGTACTGGAATTCAACGTCGCCCTCCCCTGTCGGAACTACCTCTATCCTGGGCTCAGCAGCGGCTCTGGTTTGTTCAACAGTTTGATCCGGATAACACCGCATACAATGTGGGCAGCGCATTGCGATTAAAAGGCCCATTGGATTCGGATCAATTACAGAAGGCTCTTAATCGTATTGTTTCCCGTCACGAATCACTTCGCACCTGCTTTCTTAAAAACCACAAAGGAGAAGCCTACCAGAAAATTTTACCACATACACCCGTCAACATTCCGCTGCATGACCTCAGTGAGGAATCCGATTCGGATCTGATCCTCCAGCAGCGCATCGAATCCACTAAATCCACTCCCGTCTCTCTGACCTCTCCCCCGCTTCAATTGGAGTTGTATCGACTTGCCAAGGAGGATCATGTTCTGGTTCTCCTGACGCATCACATTGTTTGCGATCGTTGGTCGGTCATGGTTTTCTTGAGGGAGTTAACTCATTTTTACGGGTCTTCCAAAGACACAGCTCCCTTGCCGGAACTTCCAATCCAATATCCGGATTGGGCTCTCTGGCAACGCAACCGCTTAAAAGGCTCATTGCTGGAGGAACAATTAAGTTATTGGAAATCTCAGTTAAGCCCCCCTCTACCCGAATTGGAATTACCCAGCAAGGTCTGTAAAGACCCGAGCCATCAAGGCGCCCACTTTCCGATCCTTATCGATGCCCGACTCACCGAACGGATCAAATCATTGGCAAGCCAATTTGAAACAAGCTTGTTTGCATGTCTCCTCGCTGTTTTTAAAGTGCTGTTGATGAAATACTGCGGATCAACCGACATCGTGGTCGGCAGTGAAGTGGCCAATCGAGATCGAACGGAAACAGCGGGTTTGATCGGTCTTCTGGTCAATACATTGGTGCTCCGAACCGACACATCGGGAGATCCAAGTTTCAAGGCCTTCGTATCGCGTGTCAAAGAGACGGTTGAAGGTGGTTTGGCGCATCAGGATCTGCCATTTGAAAAATTGGTTGAAACGCTCAATCCTGATAGACGCATCGAACAGTTCACGCCGTTGTTTCAGGTAAAATTTGACCTCCAGCAAGTCCATGTAAAGGAAACCGAGCTTGCCGGCTTGTCTATCAAACCGGAACCCATTCCCGAAAACCATGTAAAGTATGGTCTTCGTTTCAACATTCAAGATACCGGTGAGACATTGCGTGGGCAGATCGAATACAGTGCCGACCTGTTTGATGCTTCCTGCATTGCCCGAATGGCACAGCACTGGCAGACGCTTTTGGGAAGCGTGATTGCCTCGCCAGAACAACCACTCTCGAGCTTGAGCATCCTTGCCGAATCCGAAAAGGATCACCTTTGGAATTTGAGTCAAGGCCACCAACTGCCTCCGACAACGGAAACCCTCCATGGCCTCTTTGAGACCCAGGTGAAACACAATCCTGAAGCGATTGCCGTAGTCGATGGATCATCCGAAATCACCTATGAGCACTTAGACCAAAAAGCCGAACAATGGGCCAAAACGTTAAAAAACCTCAACATGAAACCCGGGTTTCGTGTGGGTGTCTGCCTGCCCAAATCAGCCGATCTGATCGCGATATTGCTGAGCATCCACAAAGCAGGAGGCGCTTATTTACCTTTGGATCCCGATTATCCGGATGAGCGGTTGGAATTTATTAAGAAGGACGCGAATTGTGTGGCCGTTTTCCACCGAACGAAAAACGAAATCAAACTCCAGACGGACAAGCAATCACTCGAGTCCGAATCCGAAGTCCCTCAAGATCAGAATGAGGAAAGTTGGGCATATGTGATCTATACGTCCGGCTCCACGGGACAGCCCAAAGGTGTAGCCATATCTCATCACGCTGCTGCAACACTGATGCGGTGGACAGGACGCCATTTCGATCAATCCGCACTCTCAGGTGTCCTGGCCAGCACCTCGATTTGCTTCGACCTTTCCATTTTTGAAATCTTTGCTCCCCTGGTCCATGGGGGCAAAATAATCCTTGCCAACAACCTTCTGGAACTTCCCAATTTACCAGCTAGAAACAGTGTCACTTTGATCAACACTGTTCCAAGTTTGTTGCGTCAACTTTTGACGACTGATTCTCTCCCGGATACACTTAAAGTCGTCAATCTGGCCGGTGAACCCCTTCCACCAGATCTGGTCAAAGATCTGCAGTCTCGAAATGTCGGTGCAATCTATAATCTGTACGGTCCATCTGAAGATACCACTTACTCGACCTACGCTTGCCTCGATAAGAACCATTATGATCCGGACAAGGATCCTGTGCCCATCGGAAAACCGATCGACAACACGGTTGCCTTGGTTTTGGATCCGAACGGCAACCTGCAACCGACAGGAATTGCCGGAGAACTTTTTCTAGGTGGAGAAGGGCTTGCCTGTGGTTATTTAAACCGACCTGATCTCAATAAAACCGGGTTTGTGTCCAATCCATTGGAAAAGGATCCTAAACGGCTTTACCGCACGGGCGACCGTGTACGATGGATGGAAAATGGTCAGTTGGAATTTTTGGGACGACTAGATGATCAATTCAAGATTCGGGGGTATCGAATCGAAGCTGGCGAAATTGAGATCTTCCTGAGAAGGCATACGCAAATCAAGGAGGCGCTGGTTGTTTCTCATCGCACCCAAGACGATCTCGTTTTGCTGGCGTATCTGGTGCCGAAGCAAGGTAACCACATGCCATCGCCCGAGACCTTGAGAAATTACCTTTCGGAATTCCTTCCAAAACCGATGATCCCCACCTTGTGGCATGAACTGGAAGCCATTCCCCAACTGCCCAATGGCAAGGTTGACAAAGCGCTTCTTCCGACACCTGATTTTCCACAAAGTTCCCATGCCTATAAAGCACCTGTGACGACAACGGAACGACAACTGGTGGAAATTTGGGAAACAATCCTGAAGATCGAATCCATTGGTGTCGATGACAGTTTTTTTGACCTGGGTGGTCATTCATTGCTGGCCATTCAATTGGTAACAAGCATTGAAAGCAAAATGGGTATTTCCATACCGCTCCGCATGCTGTTCACTTTCCCGACCGTGTCTGGTTTGGCGTTCTTTATCGACAAGAACGAGTTGGTTCACCACCCGTCCCCTTCAGCTACTGAACCAATCCAATCAGATCCCGATTCCCGATATGAACCCTTTCCACTGACCGATATTCAGCAGGCATACTGGCTGGGTCGTAATGGGGCATTCGAGTTGGGGAATATCGCTACGCACGGCTATCGTGAAATTAATCTTCACGGCATTCCACACGAAAAAGTTCAGGAAGCATTCAATCTCTTGATCCGGCGTCATGATATGCTTCGAGCGGTGGTTCAGGAAGATGGAAAGCAATCCTGTTTAGAGCAAGTTCCCGCATTTGACATCCAGGTCCATTCAGGCGATGCATCCCCTGAATCACTTTGCCAATCCCTACGCGAGAAACTGTCTCATCAAGTGTTCCCAACCGATCAATGGCCACTTTTTCACATCGAAGCCGTTGATCTTGGAAATGAGACCAGGCGTTACTTTGTCAGTTTCGATGTTCTGTTGGGAGACGCATGGAGTCTTCAAATTTTGGGACGTGAAATGTTGGCACTGATCCAAGGACGAGAGCTGCCACCTTTGACACTGACCTTTCGTGACTATGTGCTGTACGAGCAGGCACAGTCTGATTCTGAAAAAAACAAAACCGATTGGAAATATTGGCAGGATCAGATCCCACAAATTCCTCCAGCACCGGACCTGCCTCTGATCAAGAACCCGCGGGAGATTGATCAACCCGAAGTAAAGCGCAGGTCTATGACGATTCCGGCCACCATTTGGCAGGCCATTCAACATCAGGCAAAGTCCCATGGTCTCACTGCTTCAGCGATCATCTTATCGGCCTTTTCTGAAGTCCTGGGTTCGTGGAGTCGTAAACGCCGTTTCACGGTCAATCTCACCTTGTTCAATCGTCGCCCAGTTCATCCGGATGTGGATTCGATCATAGGTGATTTCACATCTTCCACCCTCGTGCCAATCGATCAGTGCAATCTCGAGTCCTTTGCGAACAGAACCAAAGCGGTGCAGGCCACCCTTTGGGAAGTCCTTGAGCACCGGTCGGTGAGTGGTGTGAGGATTATCCGCGAACTTGCCCGCCACTGGAGCACCCATGTAGGTGCCATCATGCCGGTGGTGTTCACCAGTACGCTTGGGAAAATAGCCGCTTCCACCACGCAATCGCCCAGCAAGGTCGTATTTGGATTGAGTCAAACCTCTCAGGTCTACCTGGACCACCAAGTAGCCGAACTGGATGGTGAACTGATCCTCAATTGGGATACCATCGACGAACTATGGCCAGAGGGAGTGCTGGATGCCATGTTTGAAACTTACGGGGCATTTGTACGTAAACTGGCTGCGGATCAATCCAGCTGGCAGCGCCATCCACGATTGATCAGCCAGGACGATCATCAGCGGTTGAACGCATCTGGCACGCAAGATTTGATCCCACAAGCTTCATCAAAAAACACGCTGCATGGTCTGTTCTTTCAAAGAGCAAAACAACAACGCAAGGCCATCGCCATCCGAACCGATGACACGGAGATTACCTATGAGGCACTTGCGAACCATACCCTGAATCTGGCGGATCAATTGATTCAAAAAGGTGTGACGGCAAATGAACTGGTCGCGGTATCCATTCACAAGGACTGGCGTCAGATTGTTGCCTGTTTGGCAATTCTCACCGCTGGCGCAGCCTATGTTCCGATTCAACCGTCGCTTCCCATGGCACGTCGTCACCAGATCCTTGAAGACATTCAAACCCGGATCGTGCTGACGACCGAGGAATCCCCAGCGGACTGGCCTGAAAGCATCCTGAACATCCAAATTCATTCGGCATTCAAAAACACTTCGAGTATCCAATCTGAGACGATCGGAAAGGCATCCGAAAACCTTGCCTACGTCATTTTCACATCCGGTTCGACAGGGAAACCAAAGGGTGTCATGATTGACCATCAAAGTTCCATCAACTCGATACTGGATATCAACCAACGGATTGAGCTGACTCCCGACGACAGTGTCTTTGCACTATCATCCCTGAGTTTTGATTTATCGGTTTATGATATTTTTGGATCCTTGGCAGCGGGGGCAACAATCCTGATCCCCACCGTCCACGATCGAAGCGAGGATCCTGCCTATTGGTTGGAATTTATCATTAAACACAAAGTCACGGTTTGGAATTCTGTTCCGGCGCTCGCTCAACTTCTGGTCGGAAGCCTGGATCACCATCAAGATGCAGCAAATGAATCGCCCAAACCGGACCTCAGGTGCCTGCTCTTAAGTGGTGACTGGATCCCTTTGAGTCTTCCCGACGCAATCAAACACCACTTGCCAAACGCTCAGGTAATGAGTCTGGGCGGCGCAACGGAGGCGTCGATATGGTCCATTTCACATCCTGTCGAAAAACTCGAACCAAAATGGCCCAGCATCCCTTATGGCCGACCGATGTCGAATCAAACGTGGTATGTTTTGGATGAAAACCTGGAACCAAAGCCACCATGGACACCGGGCGAGCTATACATCGGTGGCAACGGTGTTGCCAGCGGTTACTGGAATCGCCCCCAGTTGACAGCAGAGCGTTTCATACCCAACCCATTTGATCCGTCACCCTACCTATATCGAACCGGTGATTGGGGAAGACTGCGTCCCATCGGTGAAGATCCATCTCAGCTTTGCCTGGAATTCCTCGGAAGAGAAGATTTCCAGGTCAAGGTCAATGGGCATCGCATCGAACTGGGCGAAATCGAAGCAACCCTGCAAAACCATCCAGCGATCAAACAGGCTGTTGTGACTGCAATAGGCTCGCCTCCTGAATTGGTGGCCTATGTTGTTCCCAACGCTTCAAAAGCCGAGTCCTCCATGCTGAACCATTTGCAGAATGAATCTGCGTCAGCCCCCGAACACGAAAAATTGACCGGCATTGAACTGCCATCCGCGGTCGAATCGACTCCAGTATTTCGCAGACAAAGTCATCGTCAATTCCTGAAACAATCCGTTTCCCTGGATCATTTTTCGGAGCTTCTTTCCACCTTGAAAGCGCATGCAATGCCCAGGGCTCCCATGCCTAAATATCGTTATCCCTCGGCGGGAAGTTTGTATGCGGTTAAGGCCCTCATACATGTAAAGCCGGATGGCATCGCCTTTCTGGAAGCCGGCTGGTATCGTTACGAGCCGATCCAACATCGACTAATACCCTTAAAACCAGTCCCATCTTGCGATCCGGGAACGATGTTCGCGTCTAGTCACCCGGTTTTTGAAGCCTGCGGATTCGGCATATTTTTCATTGGTTCACTGGACCGTGTTAAGGCCAAGTATGGAGATCGAGCTCTGTCGTTTTGTCTGCTGGAAGCGGGTTATATGGGACAACTCCTGATGGAAAATGCCCCTGCGTTAGACCTTGGACTCTGTCCGGTAAATGATCTCCCGTTGGACTCTTTGGCGAATGCTTTGGGATTGAGTCCGGATCAACATTTTCTCCATGGTATGCTGGGTGGAGCCATTGCACCGGACATGTCGGACAGATGGATGAGCCTGGAGGTATCCACCGGCCCCTCCTTGCAGGAACGCCTGCAGGAAAGTCTGGGATCAACGCTACCTGCTTATATGGTGCCAAAACGTTTCCAGATCCTGGAAGCCTTACCAATCTCGTCCAATGGTAAAATCGACCGCAAGACTTTACCCCAACCAAGTTCATTACCCAATCAGGCCTATGAAAAACCGCGGGATGAAATGGAGTCGATGATTTGCAACATTTGGGCTGAACTCTTGAATGTTGATAGGGTAGGGATTCACAGCGACTTCTTTCAATTGGGCGGAAATTCGCTGCAAGCGATCCAATTGCTAAGTGCATTACGCAAGAAATTTGATCGTGAATTCCGAATGGAACAACTTTTTGGAGCCCTCACTCCAGCAACTCAAGCGGAATTGATCCGATCGCTCGATCCGAAAGGAGAAGATACCGAACGCATTCCTCGACTCGACCGAAGCACCGAAGTCGGGATGAAGTCTGTAGAAACATTAACAGATGAAGAACTGACAGCCCAACTCAATGCTTTGTTACAAGAAGATCAGGAGGAAGAATAAAAAGCGGAACATGCCACTTATTCGTCATCTAAAAGTTTCTTGAGTGCAGACAATTCTGATTCGATAGCGGATTCCAAATTATTCGTTTTAAGCTCGCACGCAGGTTTGGGTTGACTATTATTGCTAGAGGCCTGTTTATCTTCTGATCCTGATTTCTCTATTGATTCAATTTGTGGTTGCGCGTCGCTCCCGAAAAGTTGGTGGATTAATTTTGCGGCGAGCGAATCGATGTTGGGATGCTGAAAAAGCAATGTCGGCGAAATGTCCAAACCCAGTTGCTTGGAAAGCCGATTCTTGAGATCGACACTCATGAGGGAATCGACCCCCATGTCGAAGAATCCCATCTGAGTAGAAGGCAACTCTCCTTCAGGCAGTCCGATCACCTGTGCAATTTCCATTTGGATCCATTGTACCAATTTGACCAACCGTTGACCGGACGGGATCTTCCGCAGTTCGCGAAGCCAATGTTCCTGATCCTTCAACTCCTTTTGTCCTCGCTTGCTCGAGGTTTTTGGGGCGCTTATCACATGTTGGAAATAGTCATCTCGGATTAATCCAAGTGAACCGAGTCGTTCCCAATTGGCATCCAAGACACCCACCTGTGTCAGATCCGGTCGTTGCATGACACGTTCAAGAGCCTTGATCCCATCCTTCGGATCCATCATGGCGATGCCACGATCCGTCATCAACTGGCTTGTCTCCGTACTCGAAGCGGATCCGATGTCGGCCCAAGGTCCCCAATTGATACTTTGAGCGGGAAGGCCACAGGCTCGTCGGTGGTGAGCGAGTGAATCCAGAAACGAGTTGGCTGTTACATGGCTTGCCTGACCTGGAGAACCCAACAAGGATGCGGCAGAGGAATACATCACAAAAAAGTCCAGCCTGCATTGTTGGGTGAGTTCATGCAGGTTTTGTGCTCCAAAAATCTTGGGTCGGATAACCCGTTCGACCTGCGACCAGGTCAATGCATCCAGCGTGGCATCTTCCAAAACCCCGGCGGCATGGAACACTCCACGCAAGGGCGCTTGCTCCGAGATCTGTTCGATCACCTTCGACAATTGAACCCGATCGGCAACATCACATGAAACCAATTCAATGCTCGCTCCTTGCTCATTCATATCAGATCCCAGATGTGCTTTACCCTGCTGGATCCATTCTCTGAGCGTCTCGGGAAGCGATTCCATATCACTGTCCATTTTCGGAGTCTCGCGTCCCAGCAACCACACCCGTTGAGCCCCTTGCTCCATCATCCATGCCGCCGTGGCCATACCCAGCCCACCCAATCCGCCGGTGATCAGATAAGCGGACTCCTTACAGATCGGAATGTGCGGATCCAAGAAATTGAGGACAACCTTCCCTATGTGCTTCGATCGTTGAAAATACCGCAACGCCCTCGGCGTTTCTTCAACAGGAAATTGGGTCAGCGGTAAGGGTTGTTCGGGATTAAAATCCTGAAATAAAGTTTCTTTTGATCCCAGGGTACTCGCGCTCTGAGCCAACTGCTGGCTTTCAGAAAACAAATCAATCAAATGGTAAGCGACATCGGCCCGGGTTTCACGGGCTTTTTCCTGACTCCAGATATCTCGCTTACCAAGCTCAATAAACCTTCCTCCTGGAGCAAGGATGTCGAAGCCCTTTTGGATGTAATCACCGGAAAGTGAATTGAGAACCATATCGACACCTCTATTATTGGTAAGCCGCATGATTTCATTCGCAAACTCAATGGTTCGACTGTCCATGATGTGTTCGACTCGCATTGCGCGTAACACCTGCCATTTGTCACGGCTTGCCGTGGCAAAAACGGTTGCGCCAAGTGCCTTGGCAACCAACACTGAGGCCATACCCGTCCCACCCGCCGCGGCATGGATGAGGATGGTTTCTCCTTTGCTCAGGCGACCCGTATCTCTTAATGAACGGTAGGCCGTAAGAAAGTTCGCAGGCCAGGTGGCGGCTTCCCATGGCGTCACTCCACCATCCGGCCATGAACGGACTAACACAGCAGGTATGGTGACATGGGTTCGAAAGGTTCCTGATGCCAAGGCCAATACACGATCGCCCACTTTAAAACCAGAGACGGAAGCTCCCACTCTTACGACCTCTCCAACACACTCTACCCCCAGTCCTTCGCGCTCGAAGGGCAAGACTCCTGCCATATCCAGGGCATCCACGAAATTAATCCCTGCGGCATCCACACGGATTTCAACCTCACCGACTTCGGGGGAGCGACGTTCCATCTGGCTGTAGTCCACACACCCGCCAACAGATGTGTGCTTTTGAATTTCAAAAGGCTGCTCAGGCCTTTTTCCAAGCCTTGCAATGGAAGGGGTCCTTTGCAGCCGGGCTACGTAACGTTTTCCTGCACGGTATTGTACTGCACCGGTGGTACCCGATCGAATTTCCGATTGGATGAGTTGATTTTGGGATTCGACAGATTCGAGAGGATCCAAGTCAATGCGCAGACACCGAAGTTCCGGGCATTCCAATTCGACCGTCCGGGCCAATCCCCATATCGCTCCTTGTTCTGGGTGTTGACAACCCGCGCCAACACCTCCCTGTGTCACAATTGTGAGGGATGGCCAGTGGGGGGCATGGTTCTTGGTTTTCTGAACGACATCCAACACTCGTTCGACACCCTGATGTAATTTGGAAACAATATCTCCTTCAAGATCGACAACGGAACATACGAGTGATTTGGTCGAATCATCAATCTTTTCACGAGAGCGGGCGATGAATACCGAGTGAGGCAATCGATCATCAGAAATAGACTCAGCTTCGAATCCCTTGACATCCAGCACCTCTAACCATTTGGATTTGTCCAACAAAGGATGGTTCTTTCGCCAGGTATCATCAAAAGCCCACCATCCTTTGGTCGGGCCAAAGATCAAATCCAACCAAAGTAATGGCTGGGTTCCTTCAAGAAGGATCAGGTGCCCACTGGGAATCAACAACTCTTGCACATGATCGAGTGTCTGATTCAAATCTCGCGTTGCATGCAGGACATTGGCCGCGATGATCATGTCAAATTGGCCTCGCCGATATCCCTGTTCAAGTGGACTGCGTTCGATATCCAGCGTTTCAAACCGTACGTTCGATCGATCGCCAAACCGATGCCTGGCTGATTCGACCAACACAGTTGAGATGTCCGTCACAGTGTAGTGCCCGTCCTTCGGAAGCCATTCCATCAACGAAGCCGTGGTACCTCCCGTTCCGGCCCCAATCTCAAGGATGCGAAGGGGACGTCCAAGTTGGGCATGGATTGATTCCACAGAGGCAAGGATTTGTCGATTGAGCAATCGGGACCCGGGGGAAAGTTCATAGAGCCAGGTCAACTCACTGGTATCACCATTTGGAAACAAGACCTCCGTTGCTTCCAATTTACCACGCAAAACGGCGGGCAACTGATGGAGAATACGATCTATCAATAAGAGTTCACGTTGGAAGTTTATTTCCAAATCAGAACGTTCTGCAGCCAACTCCGACCCTTCATGCTCAAGTCGATTCGCCGTCTCCTTCAACCAGCGAAAATACCGCTCTTGCGATGCCACCACCGGGTTCGCACCCAGCGTCTCAAGAGATTCCTCCACGCTTTGCATTGTATACAGATTCAGTTCCGGCAATCGGTCCAGATAGGTTCGATTGTCGGCTTCGTCCATTTGACGGACTAGGTCCTGTTTGAGAGTTTTTGCTATTTCGGCAATAGAAAAAACGGGAGGAAACACCAGCGCTTCCAACTGCCATATCGGTACGTAAAACCACTTCTCAAGTGCTTCTTCTGATATGCCAGGGGAGTCGAAGGGTTGTTGGAAAGA
>Ga0163109_10000578_pt1 | contig 29201 bp, 26 predicted proteins | sample CRUFie1St13metaG_FD_108704 | JGI IMG/M metagenome (GOLD analysis project Ga0163109, IMG submission 108704) | Marine microbial communities from the Costa Rica Dome - CRUD Field 142mm St13 metaG | ecosystem: Environmental > Aquatic > Marine > Oceanic > Photic zone | place: Costa Rica: the Eastern...
AGCTGTGCCAAATATCTCAATTTTTATGATCTCAAAGTGCTCCATAAAATCGCCGAAAAGGGATTCTAGTTTTCCTCCCTCTGAAATATTCTGGCCGTGGACTAAAACGGCATCCGAACTCTGGTAGCGCTCAATGAGAGTAATCTTACCTTCAGATTCATAAAAACCCCATCCAAGTGACTGGGGCTCATTGTTGTCGATGGCATCTGTGTAAACCTTGGAGAAGTTTGTAATATCCTCTGAGTTCTTGCCGCTGACGGGCTTTAGTCCAACAACAAAAATGATTTCATCTTCGTTGTAGGTCACCTGTGATTTTTCTGCACATCCAGAGAAAAGAAGTACGAGGAGAACAATAAATCGCATGTTGTTGGATTGCCATACTGTAGAATAAAGGTGAAGCGATTTCCTTAATTTTTCTCGTCGGTAGATGGGTTTCCGGAGTCAATCACGACAATCCGTGTCGTATAATATGCAACATGATTGAAGCCGCCGAATTGAAGGAATCCATTGCTGATGTGGTGCAGGAGTACGCAAACAAGAAGCAGCAGGAACGTATTAAGGGTTTATATAGAATGAACTCGGAAAAAGTGGGTCTGATTCTCTATTTATTTTGTCTCGGTGCTAGTCAAAGTCAGGCGGTGAAGAGGCATCGCGGATGCCACAAAACGATCAAGTACACAATCTAGGAATATGCTGACCATTTTGGAGAGTGGACCGAGGCGGGAGCTAGGCTTTCCAAACAGCTATTTCTTAAACTACATTCTTTGGAAAAGATATCATTGAGGAAGTTAGAACCCGTATAGAGAGCGGGAAACTGAAGGCCACCTTCCGCGATGCTTATTTCCGTATTCGTGCAAAGCGACGCGGCTCGGGTTGGTTGGAAACCCATTAAGGGCGGCGTTCTTTTTTGCTAATGGCTGTGTTGCAGCCGAAGGCCAAGGCCCTAAGGCATTCGTACCTCGCCTACGCCTTGCCGAAAAGAAAAATGCTAGTTTGGCGGCACATTCTGACTTATTGGACAGTCGTTCAGATGCGGCTAGTTTTTGTAACGGAGCTTGATCGATTGGGAAAAAATGTCAGTATTTATTCATGAGGTCGATCATATCCCTGCTCCCAATACTACTTTCATTCACAAACAATAGCGTTGCAGAACCGGATCCAGTGATGATCCGATTGGTGGACCCGCTTGACGAGCCAGAGTTCTATTGCGTGGATATACCAGGTTTTCGGCAAAACGTGCAGCTGCAGTCGCCGTTGATGGCTCACACGCTGAAGCGATTTGGATCAGCTGACGAAATGTGGACTATGGATTACCCATCTAAAGGGCAAATCTACGCCAGCGAGTACGGACTTTGTATCCAAGCGGCAAGCGCTGAGCAGGGTGCTACTTTATTACTAAAAGAGCCGAGCGACTCCCGTTTGCAGTGCTTTAAAATTACCAAAAAAGGTGCACTTGTCCTAGTCGATCACCCTGAATTGGGGTTTGCAGTAGCGGGCGGCGTAGGCTCAAAGGCAGGTGGACCCAGTCATTTAAGAAGAGATATAAGATTAGGAAGGCTGAGCGATACGGATGCCACCCTGACCTCATGGAAACTCGTTGAGAGTGCGGATAGTTGGCCTGAATGAGGATATTGAGACGGGTCTAAATTTGATTTGATAAAAAGCTAATTTTGCTAGAAGCGAACGGGGAATGTGTTGAGATTTCATGAAGATTCAATTTGTGCTTTTTATTCCATTGCTGCCAGTGATTTTCTCTGAAACTCTTCATGGTCAGTCGCCTGCGGCCGTCAATCAGCCGATTTCGGACGAAGAACTTGTGGAGATGGCTCCAAAGGGTGTGATTGTTTTTCCAAATATCTCGTATCGAGAAGGAAATGACGCATGGAAGCTTGACCTTGCTATGCCGGAAGATCGTCTCGATGGACGACTGCCGGCCATCATATATATCCATGGAGGTGGGTGGGTTAGAGGTGACAAGCGCGGGCAGGGTATTGAAACCTCATTAGGTTACGCTACGAAAGGCTTCGTTTCCATTTCCCTGAACTACCGGCTTGATGTGGACAAGATCGCTTGTGTCGAGGATGTGAAGTGTGCAGTCCGCTGGTTGCGGGCTCACGCGGAACAGTACAACGTCGATCCCAACCGCATCGGCGCAGCCGGAAACTCCGCTGGGGCTCACTTGGCCTTGCTGCTGGCAATTTGTCCCAAATCGGCAGGGCTCGAAGGCGACGGTCCCTATCAGGAGTTTTCGAGTCGGGTCCAGTCAGCCCATTGCAGTTCAACACCGACTAAGCCCTATTTTAGGAAAGGAAAAGGGGCCGGTCAAGACGTGACGAAGCTACATGCTATGAGCTACGCCAGTGCGGATACACCGCCCCTTTTCTTTATACACGGTTCTGCCGACACGAGAATGGCTCCTGTGTCACAGATAGATGAATACGTTAAGGCCTTGCGAGAAATAGGAGCCAAAGACATCACCTATGTTCGGTATGACGACGGTACCGGCCACGGTGCTTATGTGAAGCATTTGCAAGAGTCGCGCCGCTCTCGGGAAGCTTTTTTCATTCGGACTTTGATGAACAAGGGCAATGAGGACTAATGCATAAGGTGTAGGGCTGTGGTTGTTATTATAAATCCTACCAGCGACTATGGAGCGGATCCTGTACGGATATCGACTGGATTAAGTGAGCTAAGCGAGCGTTGTTAAATACCACCCTCAACTTAATCGAATTCCGATTCCTTGTTCAGTCCGCTCGCGGATGCGGGGCTTTCCCTCTTCTGTTGTCGCTTGGAAATTCAATTGTTCCGATTTGATTCGAAGGGGGTTGATAGGAAAGTTGTTCCGTCAGTAATTAAGCAAAGCAAGCTGACAGAAAGCGGAAATCTACAAATTTATAGATAAATTCGAATTACAAAGCTGTTGACCCAACGAACCGGTTTTATAACCCATAATAGATCCTCGTAGTCATCTAACCGACCCTAAAATCATGATAATCTCTCGAACATTTGCATATCTGGTAATACTAGTTTTCAGCCGTCATTTGTGTGCGGATGCTTTACACGTTGTCCAAGAGGAAGATGGACAAACTTTATCTGTTTTTCGCGACGGGAGTTCGGATGCGATTTTGGTTCAGCATAACAGAGATGATCATCGTCCTTACATTCATCCGATCGTATCACCTGATGGCCAGGGCACTCTAACAGAATACAGTCCTAGTCATCATCCGCATCAAACGGGTTTGTATTGGGGGTTTACTCGCATCAATGGACGGGATTTCTTTCATAATCCAGCGAACGGATATTGGAAGAGGGAGAGCAGTCGGATAATTGCCAGCGAGGGAAATGTGGTCGAGTGGGAGACAGTGTACGTTCTACTCGACGAGTCCGGGGACTCGATTATGCGAGAATCACAGATCTGGTCGATGCGAGATAACAACAAACAGTATTTCATCGATTTGACTTGGACGGGTGAGGCCTTGGTCGACCTCGATTTTGGCGAGTACAATTACGGAGGTCTTTTTCTAAGAATGCCATACGAGCGAGGGAAAACCGATGGAATGGCAGTAAACAGCTCTCGTCAGAAAAATGAGCGTGCTGAGGGACAAAGATCTGTGTGGGTGGATGTAGGCATGGAAATCGAGGGACGCGATGACTGGGGGCACATTGCAATTTTCGATCATCCAGAAAACCGTAATTTCCCGCAAAAGTGGCGAGTTGATCGACAGTTAGGAATTGGGCCGGCTCCCTCTCGCATGGGAAATTGGAGTATTAAGAAGGGCGAGAAAGAAACTTTTAAGCATCAGCTTGTCGTATACGGTGGTGAGTTCGATAGCATCACGGTCAACGACCAGTGGAAAACCTACACTGGTCAAGGAGGTAACTGGGCACTTTGGAATCTCGCCAAGCAAGAGGGTCGCAACGCGGAGTTTTTGTCGGGTCCGGAAGCGGTGGAGAAAATGACTGTAGCAGATGGATTGGCAGTCAACCTCTATGCATCGGAGCCCGAAATCACTCAGCCAATGGCTTTTTGCTGGGATGACCGAGGCCGGTTGTGGGTTGCGGAAAACCGTGATTACGAAACGCGTCGAACGGGGTTCTCAGCAGATGGAAACAGCCGGATTTTGATACTAGAGGATGAAGATGGTGATGGTACCATGGATTCCAAAAAAGTCTTCATGGAAAACATTCCGTTCCCAGCTGCCATGGCATGGGGATTCAACGGTTTGTGGCTTGGTGCTCCACCGAATCTACTTTTCGTTCCGGATCGAGATGGCGACGACAAGGCGGATATAGATAATATCGAGATCCGCTTGAGTGGTTGGGGTATTCGCGATCGTCATGAAGTTCTTAATAGCTTTATCTGGGGTCCCGATGGGTGGCTTTACGGTTGCCAGGGCTTCGCTACACCCTCGATGGTGGGTAAGCCGAAAGGCGGAGGGCGAATCTATCAGCACGGGGAAGCGTTCCCCGCTGAATTCGAGGCGGAAGATCCAACCTATATCGATGGAGGCGTCTGGCGCTATCACCCAGTAAAAGACCGTTTCGAGGTGGTTGCCCACGGGTTTAGTAATCCTTGGGGAGTCGATTTTGATGATCACGGGCAAGCTTTCATTACGGCTTGTGTGATCCCGCATTTGTGGCACGTCATTCCCGGAGGAATTTATCATCGTCAGGGCGGCCGGCATATCAATCCTCATGTTTATTCGGATATAAAGACGATAGCGGATCACAGGCATCGTTCTGCCCATGGTGGAGCTCGTATATATTTAGCAGATACGTTCCCGGGAAGGTATCATAATCGTATATTCATGGCCAATATTCATGAGCATGCACTTCTGACGGACATACTGGAGCCGAGCGGTTCTGGATTTATCGGCAGGGATGGCGATGAGACTGTAATGGCCAACGACCCACAATGGGTAGGATTTAGCATAGAGATTGGCCCTGAGGGAGCGGTTTACATTCTCGATTGGCACGACCCGGATATTTGCGGAGGGGAAGTACTCTACAAAGATACGGGGCGTATTTACAGAGTAGCTCCCCCAGGAACAAAAACCCCAGTAGGATTCGATATTGCTGAATATTCTGACGATGAGTTGGTCGAAATGCAAATGCATCGTAACGATTGGTATGTGCGGAGAGCACGCGTAATCCTGCAGGAACGGGCATTCGAAGGAAAGTTGTCAGAACATATTCATGACAAATTGTGGGATCAGTTCGAAGCTGGGCCCGACGAAGGGCGAAAGTTGCGCTCACTATGGGCATTACACGTTACTAACGGGTTAAATCGAAACCAGCTAACGCATTTATTGGATCACAAAGATGCACACATTCGAGCTTGGGCTATTCAACTGCTCTGCGAGGATTTCAATCCAGGTCAGATGGCATTAAATCGGTTTGAGACCATGGCGGTAGAAGATCCTTCGCCGGTGGTCCGCTTGTATTTGGCATCCGCTCTGCAACGCATCCCGTCGAATCGCGTATGGAAAGTTGCGGAAGGGTTGCTGAGCCACGCGGGGGATGCGGATGATCATAACTTGCCAAAAATGATTTGGTACGGGGTAGAGAGAGGCGTGGGAAGCTCCGCTGAGGTGGCATTGAATCTAGCTCTGGAAAGTGAGATTCCGATGGTTTCAAAATTTATAGCACGGCGAGCAATCGCGGCTGGAGCTGCAGATCTTGTGGTCGCTGCAATCGAAAGATCGGATAACTCGGAAAGGAGGATACCGCTCCTTGAGGGATTTCATGAAGGCCTCAAAGGTCATATGTACTCTGAATCTCCTAGGCAATGGGCTTCTATTGAAGAGAACCTAATGAAATCTGGGGATATAAAGGAACGCAAACTAGCGATGGCTCTCGCTGAATTATTTGGCAGTGTTAAGGTTGGCCAAGCTCGTCTTGCACAGTATATTCAAGAAGAGACAGGTTTTGAAGAAAGGAGAGAAATTCTCAAAGGTTTCGGCAGGGACTTATATCGGCCTGCGTACAACACAATAGTCGACGCACTTGACGATCCAGCTTTGAGAGAAGTTGCCCTAACAACGGTTGCGTTTTATGAGAATGAAAGCCGATCCGATGAAATAATAAAGCGATACGACCATTTTAATGAATTGGAAAAAAATATTGCCGTAAAAATACTATCCACTGAAAGAAGCGGTGCGAGAAAGTTATTCGCAGCGTTGCGAGCAGGAAAGATTGAACGGTCGGATATATCTGAGCGCGAAGCTCGTCAGCTCAAAAGAGTGATTGGACCAAGCTTCACTGATTTTTGGGGAAAGCCAGAGACTTTGGTTGTTAATGACGAAATTAGAATATCTGCCGTAGTGGGTGAGATGAGATTCGATTTGGATGAATTCGCCGTGAAGAGAGCAGCAAATATTAGGCTCATATTTTCGAACCCCGATATGATGAACCATAATTTGGTCATGGTAGCACCGGGAGCAGCAGATGAGGTTGGTGCAGCTGCGATTGCGATGGGTGCATCTGGCCTTGAACTCGGTTATATTCCAGAAAGTGACAAAGTTATTTTTGCCTCAAGGCTCCTTGAGCAGAATGAAGAGCAAATAATCGAATTCAAAGCACCTTCAACGGTGGGAGATTATGAGTATGTTTGTACCTTCCCAGGGCATCACTTAGTAATGCGTGGAGTTATGAAGGTTATAGAATGAAATTTCAAATAGATACATTTGTATTTTGTGGAAATAATATCTTAATCTCTAATGTTTTGGTCACAATCAAAGTTTTTGATAGGAAATTCAATTGTTCTGAGTAGATTTGGGGGTAGGTCGATAGGAAGTTCGAATGATTGCTATAGGCGGATTACGTATTAATTTTATGGATACCAATTGGTGAGATTGGGTTAACCCTTTTTGCAATTCCCTTATAGTTTGGAGAGAAATGCGTTCAGGGCTAAATGAAACCTTTCTGGCTGATCTTGGTGGACGCTGTGGCCAGCGTCTTCTATGTGGATAAGTTAGTTATTCTTTAGGTTCGAGGCAACCGATTCGTTGCCTGCACTAAGTTCTCCTTGATCGTCTGCTTTTATAATTAGCGTCGGGTAGGAGGTCTTGGCGAAAATGTCGCTTGGTTGAGGACGGTCGCCTAGACTTCGATAAGCTGTGTTGGAATGGTGCTGTTGTTTGGACAATGCCCAGAAGTGGAGCTCCAGAAAACTAAAGCGGGGATTGTACTCCTTTTGAAAGTCAAAGAGTTCTTGGTAGTTGGTATTGTCTCTATTCATAATATACTGAACCCGATTCTCCATGGGCACAGAGTTGCATGCAGTTTGTGCTTTCGGTGTACGTGGCACTAGTCGAGGGTCGACCAATATGGATGCACGGGGGATATCCGGATAACGTGCTGAAAACGAGGCCACGGATAAACTTCCCATGGAGTGGCCCATGAGGATTGGCTTCGCCAGTTCAAGAGCCGATATGAATCCCGCAAGATCCTCTACCTGCACATCGGCCGATTCCGTATGGGAGGGTAGATCCGTGCGTCCAAAGGCTCGTGCATCAGCCAAAATCACATCATACCGGTCTTCCAGCTCTAGCGCTACCGCTGTCCAGCACAGTCCATCATCGGAGCAACCGTGGGCTAGAACCATGGGAGGCTTGTCTCCGCCTGTACGCCAGCAATGGATACGGATGTTGTTGGCGACGACGTAGCCCTCGGTCCAGTGGGAGGGAATGTGGGGATCCATTGAGGCTGAAGCGATTAAGGGAAGAAGGATTTAAAGAAGGAGGGAGTATCGCATAGAAAAGAGTAAAGGTGGATTTTGATAGGAATGAATGTGTCTCCTTGTTCGGTACAAATGATCCGATTTGAAACGGAGGAACACCCGCATGAGATACCGGAGCTTACTTCAAATATCTCGGTGTTCGTTGCAGTATGTACTATCTATTCCTGCTTGCTTGGCCAGATCGATTCAATAAGCGACATGGCATACCAAACGAATGTCTTCCCGATAGGAACTGCCGACAAGCCGCTTTTCGGGTATTACGGTTTTTACTTACAAGAATCTATTTAACTAAGTAAGTAGATCGGGACATCCAGGGGCTGGTTTAGTTACCGTGACCGATCATGTCCCTATGTCGCGTATGGCCGGCAGATTCTAGTGAGCAGATGAAGGTGATCGGGCGTTCTTTCGCCCAAACCCATTCATTTGTTGAATAGGCTCTTGCCGTTGATTCACCGAATTTTAGCGTTTTTGGGGTAGCGAGGAAAGAGGCAAGGTATTCTTCAACGTAGATTGGAAGGCAACGGATGAGGCAGCTAGATTAACGCCTCTGGTTCCATTCTTCCGACTCGAAACGCTCGATGAGCTGTTCTTCCTCCGACTCGTCCCAATCAGGCCAGGATCTAAATTGGGTTTCTGCGCTAGCAAGATGGGAAAGCGACTGGATAAAGTCGTTGTAAAATTGGGTCCAGTCGAGATCTGGCAATGCGGGTCGCCAGATGGAGCCTTGCATCAGATAGCCCTTTTTGGAGCGTTTTTGGGCGGCGCCCGCTACTTTTGTGGGGAGGTTCCTAAGGACGATGTCATATATTTCGGGCTTTTCAAAGCATACGCTGGGCCCCGTATGTTCCGGCGAGGCGAAATTCAAAACTACTTCCACTCCTTGCTCATGCATGGAGGACACGATGCAGTCGTGGACGGAGCGGTAGCTTTCAGAGGGTTGTGACCGGGCAAGTGGGTGGCTTGCTGGTATTACGAGTGAATAGGTCCAGTCCTCAAGGTGATTGACCACACCGCCCCCGGTAGGACGCCGACAGATATCAGCGCTGGAATCCGAGACTTCAGACAAGGCATATTTGTAAGATTGGCTCATCCCAAAAGTAAATGCAGGGCGAAGCCAGTCGTAATGACGGATCCGTAGGGCGTTCACGTCAGGGTAGCGATTGAGCAGCAGAAAATCGTGAGCCATATTTTGGGCTGCAGTGTGAGTGGAATCGGGGAGAATGTGGAGTTCTTGCGGAGTCATGGACTTATTTTATCAAATGGAGTTGTACCACACTCGAAATTGCTTGGGTACGATTAGTGACTCCAGTTGTTCTGAGAATGGTTGAGGACGCGTTTTCAATCTGCCTGCCAAAGGTTGGAGGTCCAAGTCCAGGTTTTTTTGGCGTCGGGAATGTTCGGGGTGGTTGCCTCGATTGGATTTTGATATTAAATCGGGCGAGAGCCCAAAGTGGTCCAGTATCTGTTGGCCGATCTTAAAACGAGAGAGGTGGTCGGTTCCAGCCCAATGAAGAAGGCCTTGGAGGTCATTGCGTTCACACAGTTCGACCATGGCGTCGGCTAAGTTATCGGAAAGACAAGGTTGGCGATACTCGTCTGTAAACAGATGAGCTTGCTCGCCTCGACTCCAGACGTCAAAAAGTTGCTCGTGCAGGCTTCGATTTCCACGTGGGCTGTTTCCATTGAGAAGAGGTATTCTAATAATGGATGCGAATTCGGATGCCCTGTCTAGGGCCCGCTTTTCTGACTCCACTTTATGCATAGAGTAGATACTGGAAGGGTTGGGAGGATCTCCAATGGAGTAAGGTGCGGAAGCTCCATCGAATACCTGGTCAGTAGAGATATGGATAAACCGAGCAAACAAATGCCGGGAAAGCAAAGCCAGCTTTTCGGGAACGAGAACATTGATACGTTTGCTCGCACTGGGATCGGATTCGCACAAGGCGGGAATAGATAGCGCCGCACAATTCACAATCGCATCGGGGAATTGCTCCAAAACGAAACGCTCAAGTATGGCAAGATCATTGAGGTCTATCGCCTCCTGCTGATTCAGTCCATCGATTGGTGGGGCATAAGATCCTACGATGCCGATGACTTCATGCTTGCGCCGTTTTGCGGATTGAGCGAACGCGTGCCCTAGCAATCCCGAAGCTCCTGTCAGGATAATTTTCATACAAATCTGCTACTAGAAGTGTTTATGGCTAATATGCCAGGCGATTTGCCAGGGAGTGGATTGGTCGCTGACTTTGAGTCGAGTCAAACTCAGAATCGACGTCTTGGGAAAAATCATACATTGGAAAGATTGCGATCCTGAAAGGAGAAGAGATGTGAGGCTTGATAACTTTGGCTCGTGACCGACCACCATGATATCTTCGGTGGACGGATCGATACGTTCAGCAATCTTTGATGGGTCGTCGAAGGGAGAGATTCCATCAACGGTTTCCAATCCCACTGAAAGCCCGAGACCCTCATGTAGCAGGGTTGCCGTCTCAATCGCTCGAAGGTACGGACTGTGCCATATGACTGAAGGCTCGATAAGTCCTTTCCCCCAGAGGGCACTAGATATTCTTTCAATCTGTTTCTTACCTTTAGCACTGAGGGGACGCTTGGAATCAGGCTGAAAGTCTGCAGCGTGGGCGTGCCGAACGAGATATAGGGTCTGTTCCATCTGAAATTTGGCTTTATCGTTAGTCAGATGCGAGGGCGCTGGCTTGCAGGAGTCGGTTCATCCCTTCTGCCATGGAAACACGTGGGTGATAGTCGAGGTCGCGTTTGGCCGCCGCGATATCGAACCAATGGTCTTTGGCTAGCTCCGAAGCAACGAACCGGGTCAAAGGTGGTTCCCCGTGCAGGCGTAGTGCTTTCCATATCAGTTCCAATACCGCTCCCGCTCTCTGAGCTTGGGCGAGGCTGATCTTCTTTTTTATTGTGGAAATACCGTTTCGGTTCAGAAGACCATCGATCCACTCCCAGAGTAGAACGGGTTCGTCGTTACTTATGAAATACGCTTTCCCTCCTGGGTTGTTTTCGAGTTTGTCAAGGGCCGCCTCCGCGGAGAGGTGAGCATCGACGATATTGTCGATATAGCTAAGGTCGACCCGATTGTTCCCCTCCCCAACAATGCGCAGGTGCCCTTTTCTTCCTCGATCCAGTACTCGAGGTATAAGATTTGGGTCCCCTGGGCCCCAGATGAGATGGGGTCGGAGGGCGACTGTCTTGAGGTTCCCTGGAGGAAGCCCGTGTGCGGCGAGGACCGCTTTTTCCGCGATTACTTTCGTCGTTGGATAGTGACAGGGAATGCTATCGCCATAGGGCAACGATTCATTGGCTCCTGAAATAGCCTCGGCATTAAAAACTACACTTGGAGTACTGGTATAGATCAGTTTGCCTACTTCAAAGTCGCGGCACCCGTTAACGATCGACTGGGTTCCAATTACGTTCGCATCATGAAACTCACGGTACTTTCCCCAGATACCAACTTTAGCCGCGGTATGAAACACGGTATCAGCTTCTTGGCATGCGTTTCGAACCGATTTTGTGTCAGCCAGATCGACATAGAACATTTCTACTCCGAGTGCTTCTAGTTTAGGCTGAGGTCGTCGGCAGAGCCCTTTTACCGCACAACCTTGCTCAAGAAGCCGTTGAATGAGATTCCCGCCGAGAAATCCACTTGCGCCTGTGACCAGTACGCGTCTAGGTGCCAAATATTGAAAGGGAAGGGTTTTCTCTGGCATCGGCATGGGAAGAGAGGCTTGCGTGTCGCTGAGTAGTGTCAAGTATCTGACGGCAACTACTGCAATCTCGATGGACGAAACTAAGAAAGTTGCTGACGAAAGGCTCATCAGCCAGCTCACCCTAGTAGGGGAGTACCAGGGTTTGGTGAAGCGTTTCGATGGTTTCGACAAATCCCGTCACACCGTGCCTAAGTACGCCAGCGATCGGGCCCAGCAATTCCTGGCGCGACTTGCGGAGCCGGAACTAGTGGAATGGAGCGAATCGCTATTTGCCGCATACAGAGAGGCGATGGATTATAGGCGGAAAGATATTTCGTCCCTCGTTGACGGAGGGGTAGCTCGGATTGAGAGCAAGGATTTCATTCTGGAACGCCGGTATTCGTTGAATCAAGACAGTCCGGACAGTTACCAAGTCGAAACGGAGCTTATGAACGCGAGCGGCCTAGAGTTGCTCGAGTTCGAGTCTTTCAATCAAGCAACAGGGCCGCTGTTCGAGCGAATGTGCTACCTGTTTAGGCGCGACGTTTCCGTAGAGTCGATGATAGACGAAATCGAAGACTGCAAAGGGAGCGAAGTAACGGTAGACTATCCATCTACCTGCGAGTTTTGTGAAACTAGGATCGAAGGACTGGAACCGGTATTTCGGTTCGATTCTGCATCATTGGAAATTCGATTCTGTCGTTATGGAATGCCCCGTCAAATGATTCAGGCCTATCGAGCCATGGTGGGCAAGCTTGCCTCGGTCGAGGTGATGAAGGACGTTTTGAAGCTAAGCTAGCAAAGGATAATCTCAGTTCTTCTCGCCTTAGTAGCTAGGTTGTCTCTTTCGGCAATGACTGAATGATGTTTTTCGAATGATTTGCGATACGTTCGAAATTGTTCACAATTTCAATATAGATAAGCTCAGAGTGTACCTCTGCACTATTATTGGTCATCCGATTGACAGAACGTTTTCGCAGCTTCCGCCTCTTATCGTTGATCATATCTTCGAGATCGATCGCAACTTCCATATCAGCCGCTGATACTTTCGACTGAATTCGGGATTGGTAGAAGTCTATAAATCGCTGAACGTTTTCACCGAATTGGACAATGTCGTCCTCAATTTCCTTATTGATAAAGCGGTTTTTCCGATAGCGTTTTGCAGCCCGGTTGGTGATTCGGTGGCAGCAGTCGCAGATTTCCTCAAGTTCTGCGATTACTCGTAGGTACCGCGTAGCCTCTTGTCGTGTTTCGTTGCTTACATGGTCGGAGGAGCAATGAATGAGGAAATCGTACAGCTCTGAGGTGATCTCGTTACTCTCCTCTTCCATCCGGTTGATCTCCTTCACTTTTTTGGAAAGGTTTTCCTGCGGATTGTTGTAGATGTAAAGGAACTGCTCAAACATGTGCTTGCTTAGATCACCGAGTTTCCCAATCGCTTGTTTGCCCTCGGAGAAATTCAGTTCACCGGAGCCCCATGACATATTGTCCAAATACCGGAAGGTAGCAAGGTTGGCGGTAGTGGGTTTTTCTTTAACCAACCATTCAACGAGTCGAGCGATCTTGGGGACAAAACCGATCAGTAGAAAGATGTTAAGCAAGTTGAAGAGCGTGTGAAAAAGCGCCACGTGGTTGGGCAGATCCGGATTTGCGTCAGCCCGTTCTTGACCATCCACGATTAGAGCTTCTGGTGGACCGGGCATCAGATAGTCGACCATGGAAATAAAGGGGAAGAACACGGCGAGCATCCAAAGTACACCGAGCATATTGAACATGAAATGTGCTCGAGCCGCTCGTTTAGCAGCCGTGTTAGCCGTTAGCGATGCGAGGTAGGCGGTGATTGTGGTGCCTATATTTTCCCCGAGAATGACCGCGGCGGCTTGAGGAAAGTCGATCCAGCCCTTGTACGCCATGGTTAGCGTGATCGCGCCAGCTACCGCGGAGGACTGTACGACAACGGTGAGAACCACCCCGACTGCGAGAAAGATGAGAATTGAACCAAACCCGTAGGTACTCAAAGAGGCGATCCATTCGAAGGCTTCAGGATTGCTTTTGATTTCGGGAAACGAGTTTTTGAGAAGGCTGAGGCCGAGGAAAAGCAATCCAAATCCTGTGCAGAAGTTGCCGACCTCCTTGAGGCGATCGGTCTTCAAAAAAGTCATTGCCACCCCAACGCCGATGACGGGAATGGCGATATTTGAGAGGCTAAACTTAAAACCTAGAAAAGAGATGATCCAAAACGTCGTCGTTGTGCCGAGATTAGCCCCCATGATGACGCTGATCGACTGGATTAGCGTCAGGAGGCGGGCGTGGACGAAACTAACGACCATTACCGTAGTGGCCGAGGAGGACTGGACTAGGCAGGTGACGAGGAATCCAGTCATTACACCGGCAAACCGGTTTCCGGTCATCGATCGCATGATGCTGCGAAGCCGCTCACCTGAAATTTGTTGGATGGACTCGCTCATAAGGCGCATACCAAAAAGGAACACACCCAAGCTGCCTAATATCATGAAGAATAAGGACATGGACTTTGTGATTACGGGAGGATCTCTCGAAGCGGGGTTCGAGGATCAATGACCAAAATACGGAGTGGGGTATCGATGCAACCGAATTGTTGCTTTTTGGAAATTGGTTTTCAACAATATGGGTTGGTTATGATTGGAGGATCATTTTATTGAATTTATGTGGCGGTTTGGTGCGTCTTTTTGCGTATAAATATTGAGCACACTATGAAATCACTCGCTCTTATCTTTTTTCTCGCAGGAATTTTCTTAACGCCGGTCCTTTGGGCGGAGGAACTGTTTTTCATGGAAGATTTAATGTCCGCACAGAAAGTAGCGAAATCGACAAGAAAGCTGGTCATGATCGACTTTAAGGCAGAGTGGTGTGGCCCTTGTAAGATGCTTGACCAGACAACCTGGAAAGACAAAAGCGTTATTTTGACCTTGAGAGACAAGGCAGTAGCTGTTAAAATCGATGTAGATAAGAGAAGTGAGTTAGCCGCAAAATATAGTATTCACTCGTTGCCTACAGTCATCTTCGTAGATGGAAACGGAAACGAGGTCTCGCGATTCATTGGTTACCGTGATGCGGAAGAATTCCTAAAGGAAATTAGCAAGCTTGAAGAGTCGTAGATTTTTCTGTGGGTGCTTCCTGGAAGCGATCTTCAGGGGACCCCCTTTTTGTCGGATCGAGTGTTAATCCGCTTCTGCGTTTCTGTTCTTGCGTTCAGCGGGCGACTTTGGCTTTTTCTTCGTTGTTGACGGCCGAAACAGGAGGCGTCAGGCGAGAAAATTCCAATCATCTATTCAATGAGTGAAACTGCTGAATCAACGCAATCTGTGTTCGGGAAGAGCAACCCTTTCCCCGCTCCTCTACTTAAAAAGTATAACCTTAATGGTGAGGGCTCTGCCAAAGAGACTATCCACGCGGAGGTCTCCATTGAAGGTTCGGGACTTAGCTACGACGCGGGGGACGCTTTGGCGGTGGTTCCTCAGAATGCGCCTGATCTAGTCGAAGCGTTCCTCGCGGCGACAGGAATCGACGCTGCTGATGAACTTACCATTGGCGAAGAGGTTTTCTCTTTCGGAGAGGCGCTTCGAGACAAATTCGATTTACGAATTGTGACAAAAGTAGTCCTCACAAAGTTTGCAAAAGCGGCTGGACTCGATGAACTTCTGGAAAAGTGTGCAGATAGGGAATGGGTAAAAGAATATACTTGGGGTAGAGATTGGGTCGACGTGGTGAAAGAGTACCCACCGAGTTCCCTTTGTGCAGGCGACTACGCTGGATTTCTACGTCCGCTGGCACCCCGTTTGTATTCCATCGCCTCTAGTATACATGCTCATCCCAATGAGGTTCATTTGACCGTGGGGTCGGTACGCTACGAGGCTTTTGGAAGACAGAAAAAAGGAGTATGCTCGACTTTCATATCTGATATGTGGGAAGAAGGAGCGACCTCAGGGGTTTATTTTCACCACAACCCCAACTTCAGGCTACCCGAAGATGGATCGCTTCCTATCATCATGGTTGGACCCGGAACGGGAATTGCTCCCTTTCGAGCCTTCATAGAAGAACGAATCGCAAAAGGAGCCACCGGAAAAAACTGGTTGTTCTTTGGGGACCAGCACCAAGCAACTGACTACTTGTATCAACCTGAATGGGAGGAGTACCTCGAATCAGGGCACTTGGACAAAGTGGATCTGGCTTTCTCGAGGGACCAAACAGAGAAAATCTATGTTCAGGATCGAATGCGGGAGAACGCCGCTCAAATCTGGGAATGGATCAATACAGGCGGATATTTTTACGTGTGTGGTGATGCCATCCGGATGGCCAAAGACGTCAATCAAGCGCTAATTGATATCGTGGCTGAGCAGGGCGAAATGGCCGAGGCCGAAGCCGCTGCTTACGTGAAACAGATGCAAAAGGATAAGCGCTACGGGCGAGATGTGTATTGAGCTAGCCCGACAGACCGACCATAAAAGATAAAGTGGGTCCCTACGTGCTTCTGTCGCTCCGAACAAAAAACCAAAACTTCGCAGAATACCCTAAGGCCGTAAAGTTTTAGAAGGTTCTAAATTTTTTTGGGCCATTTAAGCAGGGGGCTGTAAAACCTTCGGGTAGAAGTGATTTTCCAGAAGATTTGATAGGCATTGGGCTAGCTCCAAAATGTTACAGCCCTAATTGAGGAGCTCGCCTTTTCCTAGCAGCGAAGGCCGATTACTTAGTAGCCGATGAGTGGATACAGACAGGCCTCTAAATGAGTTATTAGCGGATAAGAGCCACATTGATGAGGCTATTTTCTGGTCTATTATTATCGTCGACTTCGACGTGGGTCTACACTAATTCCGTGGGACACGACGTGACCCGTTATTGGTTCCGATTTTAGATTTTGATGGGGATTCGATCTTTCGACCGTACTATGGGTGGATGGACCAATTCGGACTCGACCTTCAGTGCGCTAACGAAGGTTGGCCATTCAATTTTGAGGGAATCGTAGGGAGCACCTCGTCGGAAGAATACAGTGCCATGGTAGAGGGATTTAACTACACCGTTTACGGTAACGGAGGCAGAACAATTAATGCGGGGTTTCTTTCAGAGGGCCACTTAGATAGCCTGGGTTAGAACGCATTCAATCCCTTGAATCGAGATTTTTTCTGGGCCTCTACTCACTTGAAACGACGACGTGGATTCGGCGTTGGTCGCGGGTGGCGCTTCCAATTTGGACAATTGAAGTGTTTTCGCTCGAGTTGGGCTTGAGTGTCGTATCGGCAGTCGGTATGATATTAGGTTTGCCTAACAGGGGGGTTAGGCATATCCAAAAAAACGGGGATTGTATTTGATGAAGATTTACTCCGACCCAAGGTGCTTAACCTATCATACCCAAGGTCACCCAGAACGACCGACAAGAGTTGTAGCAACTGTAGCTTGGTTAAAGGAAAGGCAACCCGATTGGACTTGGGAACCCTTTGAATTGGCCTCGGATCTATCACTGTTGAGGGTGCACCCTCGTTCTCATTTGGATCGCCTTCAGGTAGAGCGTGCGTTTGACGCGGATACCGCATTTCACAATGACATTTTTGAAATCGCCCGATTGGGCACAAGCAGCACGCTTGCTGCGATGGAGTCTGCCCTAAGTGGGGAGAAGGCATTTTCACTCATGCGTCCGCCAGGGCATCACGCGGAGCAGACCCAGGCAATGGGTTTTTGCTATCTCAATCATATAGCGATATCGGCTTTGGAGGCCTTGGAAACCGGAATTGAAAAAGTGGCTGTATGGGATTTTGACGCGCATCATGGGAACGGTACCGAAGCAATTCTGGAAGGGGTGAAGGGAGCTTTATATGTTTCCGTTCATCAACACCCCTGTTATCCGGGAACGGGAACGATTTCACGAGCCAACGCGAGGAACTTTCCAGTTAGTCCGGGAACTCTACCAGAAGTCCACTTGGAAGTTTTGGCGAAATCTTGGGAGGTTATTCTCGATTTTGAGCCAGGGCTCGTTCTTGTATCAGCGGGATTCGATGCCTACGAACTAGATCCCTTGACGGACATGAGATTGAGATCGATTGATTTCGAAGCATTAGGGAGTTGGCTTGCTGAGGCAAAGATACCAGTGGCAGCGACGTTGGAAGGGGGATACAGCGATGATTTACCCTTGCTTGTTGAGGCTTTCCTGAAAGGCTGGTCTCGATCCGAGTAGCTCTCGCAATCGAGCATGGAAGACGAATCATTTGAATACATCGATACCCAAGAAGGCCTCGACTATCTGTGTGACCAGCTGGATTCGCAAACTGAAATCGCTTTGGATAGCGAGGCGGACAATCTCCATCACTATGCCACGCAGCTTTGTTTGCTTCAACTGAGATTCGACCATCGAACCTATCTTTTGGACATGCTCGCGGAGATTGAATACTCCCGATTCTGGGAGACGCTCAATGGAAAGCATCTCATCATGCATGGTAGCGACTTCGATTTGCGCCTTTTTAAAGAATTCGCCAATTTTAGGGCTACGAGTATATTTGACTCGATGTTAGCGTCCCAACTCCTCGGGATTAAGAAGTTTGGATTGGCTGCTTTGCTTGAAGAGTTTTTCGAGGTCAAAATGCCCAAAGACAGTCAGAAGAGTGACTGGTCGCAGCGTCCATTGTCGGAGAAGATGCTAAAATACGCGGCCAAAGACGTCCTTTATTTGTACCGACTCAGGGATCTTCTTATGGAGCGGATCTGCGAGCACGGTCGTAAGGTTTGGCTCGAGCAACGCTGTGAATATCAGATTGAGATTGCTCAGAGCGGATTTCCCGAAGGGAGCGAGCATTCTTGGCGAATATCTGGAGCGAACAAATTGGATGACAAAGGGAAAGCGGCCCTCTATGAACTGTGGCATTGGCGAGACGACTTGGCCCGCCGACTGGACCGCCCCCCCTTCAAAGTGCTAGGCAACGAGTACATACTGAAGCTCGCTGAGGCGGTTTCCGAGGGGAACTGGGAGTTCATTTTCGAATCGCTTCCTCCCGGGATTCGGCGTCGCGAAAAGCAAGGCCTCGTGGATGCCTTGAAGCGAGGAGAGGCCCGCGATGCGAGTTCACTTCCGAAGCTGCCTCCCCGTGAAGAATCAAAAGGTCCGCTGAGCCAGATAGAGCTGAATCGGCAGGAAAAGATCAAGCTCCAACGAAATAGAGTGGCCGAGGAGCTGGGTATTGATCCTACTTTGATTGCCACAAGGAGCCATGTGGCCCAGCTAGCCCGTGACTCCAATGCGATGGAAGGTCTGCTCGACTGGCAGAAAGAGCTTCTGAGACAGATTATCGACTCGGCTGAATCGAATGACTCGTCTGCAGAAGATTAATGGGGGCTAAAAAGCCCGTTTCGGCTGGGATTATTGCCTTGATGCATTCAGGGGCCTCGATGATAGTCTCAATTTAGCGTAAAAAAGTTACGAAGCCCTGCTCTCGCCATGAAAACGAAACTCGCATCGATTATAGTCATTTTTCTGTTTGCCGCTTTCTTCTCAGGCTCTGCGAGCACAAAGTACGGTTCCTCTAAAGCGACCGCAGCCGGTTGGGTCGCGGTAGAAAACAAATCCGACAGCAAAACTGGTCCGACGACCATTGGAGTGAGAACTTCCGAGTTGGTGCCTCGAAATAAAACCAGTTGTGGGCTGGTGCATTCTCTTTTGGGGGTTTTCACAATTGCGGACGATTGAGCCTCTTGACTCCGGCTCCCGAACCGAGTTTCCAGACAGGGGCCCGTTAGTTTTGCATCCAGTTGCCCAAAGCATGATTACATTGGATTGTTTCTAGGAAGTGGGAAATAGCGATTCGAATTCTTTGGTTTCAAACGTTTCACGTTATCTCGATGAGATGGCGGAAAAGATGGGCGAAAGAGATGCCCTGAAAATCCCTCGAGGGCGGGACGCGAGTGGGCGAATCGACTATTTGGCTCTCTCCTTCCGTCAACTCGCCCAAGAGCAGGACAACTGGGGCTGCCACCTGACTAAGCGGGGAATTGGTCAAGGATCCCGTGTGCTTCTTATGGCTCGACCTGGACTGCCCTTGATTTCTCTTTGTTTCGCCCTCTTTAAAATCGGTGCGGTCCCGATCGTGATCGATCCTGGCATGGGGCTTCGTTCGTTTCTTTCTTGTGTCCGGCGATCCAGGCCCGATGCTTTGGTTGGGATTTCTTTGGCGATTTGGCTCTCTCGGATTTTCTGGGGTTCGTTTAGGTCACTCCGTACGCGAGTCAAGGCGGGGGGACCGCTTTCGAGGGCCCCTTCACCAAAGGGCGCGGGAGAGATTTATGCAGCCGAAACCACGGCCCGCGATCTGGCTGCGATCCTGTTTACTTCCGGCTCGACCGGTCCTCCAAAGGGTGTGTGCTATGAGCACGGAATGTTCGAAGCCCAGGTTTCCGCGATTCGGGAGCAGTACGGAATCTCTGAAGGGGAAGTGGATCTTCCTATGCTACCTATTTTTGCGCTCTTGAATCCCGCCTTGGGCATGACGACAGTCGTGCCAGAGATCAACCCGAGTAAACCGGCGACGGTCGACCCGGCAAAGATCGTTCAAGCTATCCAGCAGTGCGGAGTAACCAATTCCTTCGGCTCACCCGTTCTATGGAAGAAGATTGGGACCTACTGCGTCGAGAGAGGGGAAACCTTGCCCAGCTTGAAGCGAATTCTCATGGCCGGAGCGTCGGTTCCCCCACCGCTCATGGGGCAGTTTCGAAAAATCTTGGATCAAGGGCAGGTGCATTCGCCTTACGGAGCGACCGAGGTTCTGCCTGTTTCATCAATCTCTGATGGCGAAGTGTTGGGTGAAACCGCCCGTTTAACAGCCCTAGGGAAAGGAACCTGTGTGGGGCGTCCGCTGCCGGGGGTGGAAGTAAAGATTATCTCGGTCAGTGACGAACCTTTGGATGCAACGGCTCTGGAGAAGCCCGCAGCCTGCGAAGAAATCGGCGAAATTGTCGCCACAGGACCGAGCGTGACGCGGGAATATGATGGATTGTTGAACGCAACCCGTGAGACGAAGATCGACTCTGAGGGACAAATTTGGCATAGAATGGGGGACTTGGGATATTTCGATGACCAAGGAAGAATTTGGTTCTGTGGCAGAAAAGCGGAGCGAGTTGAATCTGGAGGCAAGACGTACCATACGGATTGCTGTGAAGGTGTTTTTAATACGGTGCCTTTGGTATCTCGGTCGGCCCTGATTGGTTTGCGGCAAAACAGTCGTACGATTCCGTCGATGGTGGTGGAGCCACTCAAAAATGCGTATCCTCAAAGCGAAAAGGAGCGTTCCCAGTTTATCGAGGATCTGCAAGAGGCAGCGGCGAAGACATCGGTTACGAGCGACATAAAAACTTTCCTATTCGATCGAGCGTTTCCGGTGGATGTGCGACACAATGCCAAAATCAACCGACTGGTTTTGGCAAAGAGAATCAACGAGCAACAGGATCGAAGTGAATGAGCCATTTTACAGCATCGCGGATCGATGGAACGAGCCGTGGGATAAATTGGAATTCAAGCGTTGGGCCTTGAGGCTGCATCATGCTTTTTGCTGAGAGAGGTAGCCTTGTGGCCTGTATTCATTTCTCCTGAATGGATCGATTTTGCCGAAGACATTATGGAGGATCTTCGGTCGTCGTTGGGTATATCTACCTTGATGGGATGTGTTTCCAATGGGGTGATTTCCAATCAGTTTGAGTTTGAGAGGAAGGGTGGCATTGACCTTGGGCTTTTCTACCACCCATGTGGGCGTATCATAGATTTAGGATTTCCAGCTAAAGAGTCGCAAAAGGGAATCACGTGTGATGAGCCCGAATTCTGGCGAAGGCAATTTGATCCTTGGAGCGAAGTAATAAATGGTTGTGTGTATTTGATTTACAATTACAATAAGGGGTATATTAGTTGATTAGCTCTTGGGAGCGAGATTTACCCAATTTCCCGATCAACTGTAGATTGGCCCATTTCGATAGCGAAGCGAGAACAAGTGCCGTCCTTTATCGCCGGCTTGAAGATCCACTCGGATGCGGCTTGAGATGCGGCGATCCCGAAATCCAGATGGGTCGCGGTTTCCACTTTCGGTTTTTCGCACAGCCCAATATATCCAAGGTAAACGCGATTAGTCTAGCGTAGAGGTCGTCCGGGTTTTTTGGCGAAACTTTGTAAATTGGAACTTGGGGAAGCAGCTTGCGGTTTTCCCCCAGATTAAAAAAACATCTTTGGGGCCAGAATTATGGTCGCTAGAGTGATCGATGTCTTCAAGAATTTCACGAGTAGATGGTTCGAAGGAAGGGAAATTACAGCCAAGCGATTTTAAAATGCACGGTTGCTTGCGTGCAGCTTGAAAGTTTAACTAGTGATTCAAGAAGGTTTCAGTTACAGTAAAATTAAGGGAGGTAAATGATTAGTGAAAGAGCCGGACCCCATTGAAATACCAATAAACGGAGAACTTGATTTGCATACGTTTCGGCCCTCCGACGTGAAGTATCTACTAGAGGACTATTTCGATGCTTGTGAAGAGAAGGGCATCCGTCAAGTCAGGGTGATCCATGGCAAGGGAACGGGATTGCTTCGGGAGACCGTGCATGCTCTTTTGCGAAAGTCAGATCGTGTGGAGGGCTTTAGGCTGGGTGACGAAGGTTCGGGTAGCTGGGGTGCGACCTTGGTCCAACTGAAGTAGATTCCTTGGGGAGCATTGGAGGTTAGGACTCTGATAAGGCTCGTTACGCTTTTTGCTCCTGCTTGTTGGCGTCCACATGGGGCCGCACATACTTCTCGATGCAAGAGGGGCAGATGGAATGCGTGAAGTCTGCTCCGGCACGCTCATTGACATACTGCTCGATTTGCTCTCAGAGGTCTTTCTCATTACGGACTTTTTGCATTGGGAACAAATGGGTATTAAGCTTTCGAAGGTCTTAACTTGGCTGTTAAAACCAAGTATGCTTTCGGCGACTCGCAAGCGATTCCAGATTTCGTCTGTGCCAATCGGCTTTTTTAGAAAGTCGTCGACCCCCGCATTTAGGGCTCCCTCAAGATTCGCTCCCTATCTTTTTTGAGCCGTCACGAGAGCAAATTAGGTTAATTTGCTGCGCACTCGTGACGGAGACGCCAACAAAGCTCGAGCCCATCTTTTCTGGGCATTTTCCAGTCGCTGATAACCATCTGAGGGCTCTCGAGGGCAAAAGGGTCCCAAGCTTCGTCACCATTGTCACATTCGAGCAAGCTGGCGAGATTTTCGAGGAGACGACGGGTCGATGAATCGTCCTCTACGATGTGAACTATTAAATTTTGGCTTATGTTGTTAAAAAAGTTCATTGGCATTATATAGCCTCTTTGAATAGCCCGCTTTTCCGCTTCCCTTGATTACAAAATTTTTCGAATTGGATCGATCGGTGAGTGTGGCCTGCTCTCGTTCCGTCTCGGCGCGGATTGATCACAGTTTTCTATATATAGGCTTTCAATCTTGAACTTAATTCGCCACCAATAGCGTGTCGCTAATCTCCCATGGCATCCAGTACCGTCGAGAATTACATCAAACAAGTTTATGCCCTTCAGTTTGAACAGGGCGAAGGGGGGATCGTTGGCATGGGTGATTTGGCAGCTTCGCTGGGAGTAACGCCGGGTACGGCGACCTCAATGGTCAAGTCTCTCGCGAACTCCAATCATGTGGAGTACATCCCTCGCGTTGGTGTCAGGTTGTTAGAGCCCGGTGAGAAATTGGCCCTTCTAGTTTTGCGAAGACACCGATTGGTGGAGCTGTTTCTTGTAAAAATCCTAGGGATGGAGTGGCACGAAATTCATGAGGAAGCGGAAACCTTGGAGCACGCGATTTCCGACCGCCTGCTCGAGAGGATCGATAACTTACTCGGGAACCCTAAAGTGGACCCGCATGGGGATTCGATCCCGTCGGCAAGCGGCAAAATCGCCAAGCGTGACCTGATTCCCTTGAATCAGTGCGATCGGGGTCAATCGGTTATCATAAGCCGGATCGAGGACCAAGAGGAGGGCTTTCTCCAGTATCTCGAATCGAACGGTTTGACTCCAGGCATCGGTGTCTTGGTGTCGGCTCGGGACGGACATGCAGGGATCTTGTCGGTGCAATTCGCAGACGGTAACCAATGCACTATGGGGTTTCCTGCTGCTCGAAAAATTCAGGTAGAACGCTGTGATTGAGTCCTTGGAAAGCTTTGACTGGTCGCTGGCTCTGCTACTTGGTTTGGTAGCGGTTTGGGTAATACAGTGGTACCGTTCGAGTGTGGCAAAGATACCGACTCCTAAGGAACTGGAAGAATCGGAGCTCGAGCGAACGGCAGAAACTGAAGCGGTTGCCCGACTAAAGGAGCGTGCGGAAAACCTAGAGCAATCCTTGTTCAGAGCCCAAGGCGAGGTGGAGATTTTGCGGGAAGAGAATACAGGCCTTCATGGGAAACTGGCGGCTGCTCGAGAGCGGGCCGAATCGCAAGAGAAACGACTCGCTGAGCAAAAGGAGGAGTTCGCTGCGATTCAGAAGAAACTTACTACTGAATTTGAAAACTTGGCCAACCGAATTCTGGACGAGAAGAGCAAGAAATTTGTCGTCCAGAATAAAGAGACCATAGATAAGCTGCTCAACCCATTTAGTGAACGGATAAAGGAATTTCGCGAACGAGTGGATAAAGTTCACGAAGAGGGGATCAAGGACCGGGCCGCTCTTAATGAGCAGCTCAAGAACTTGCACCTGCTGAACCGTAAAATGACGGAAGAGGCCCAAAATCTCACGACGGCTTTAAAAGGCCAGATTAAGTCGCAAGGGAATTGGGGTGAGATGATTCTTGAGCGTGTATTGGAAAGGTCAGGACTGGTTGCGGGACAGGAGTACATTAAGCAAGCTCATTTAACCGATGAAGAAGGGCGACGATATCATCCTGATGTGATTGTGCACTTGCCTGAAGAGCGTCATCTCGTCGTTGATTCAAAGGTTAGCCTGGTTGCTTACGAGGCTTGCACGAATGAGAATGATAGGGAAAAATCGGAACAAAGAATTAAGGATCACGTTCTAAGTATCCGGACTCATGTCACCGGTCTCAGCAAGAAGAGCTACGAATCTTTGCACGGGATCAACTCGCCCGATTTCGTTCTCATGTTCGTTCCGATCGAACCGGCCTTTACTATGGCCATGCAGGCCGACGACGGCCTTTTTGACTTTGCCTTTGGTCAAGGTGTAGTCATTGTGACACCATCCACGCTACTTGCTACGCTACGAACCGTAGCCAATATTTGGAGACAGGAAAAGCAGACTAGAAACGTGCTGGAGATCGCCCGCCGCAGTGGGGCATTGTACGACAAGTTTGTGGGCTTTTACGCCGATATGGAGGAAATCGGAAAACGCCTCCGCAAAAGCCAAGAGTCCTACGATGCTGCCTTTAGCAAACTCAAAACAGGGAGGGGAAACCTCGTCAAAAGCGTGGAAGATATCAAGACGCTGGGGGCTAAAGCAAAGAAGGTGCTCCCTCCTGCTGCTGTCGAAGATTCTCTCCTAGGAGAACGCGCAGACGAGAATAAATAACTTGTCGAGACCTTAGGGCGGGTGCTAACGCCATGGCACTTATTAAGAGAATAGTGCAATGACCCGCCCTTTCTGCGATATTCCTCCGGAACGGGCTTGAGGAGACGCATTTTTTTAGAAGCAATCTCTCGAGCGGAACGATCCCTGAGCCGTCTCGCAGTAATTGGCTATTTGAAGCCGTCAGAGTGGCTTACTTTTATTTCTTCGCAGCGTTCGCGAAAGATGGAAAGACCCATTTTAAGGGCTTACGCTTTTTTTTCACAATTACTAAATCGGGTCGTTTAGAAGGATTTTATTGTAATTAATAAAAGTTGGTTATTGCTGATAGGGAATTCATCGATTGATCTAGAGGAGGTATGATTGTTAGGAATGCGCAACAGATGAAATCGATACGCGAGGCGGCACAGGTCGCCGCAACCGTGTTGGACAAGATGTGTGCGCTGGTAGCTCCGGGCATGAACACCTATGACTTGGATCAGGCGGGGCGACGTTTTATCGATGAACTGGAAGCTGAGAGCGCTTGCTATAAGTACCAAGTCGGCTCCCGGATTTATCCCGCCTACACTTGTCTGTCAGTAAACGACGAGGTCGTCCATGGCATCGGGACTCTCGACCGCGTATTGTGCGAAGGCGATATCATTAGCGTCGACGTCTGCACTCGGTACAATGGATACATCGGAGACAATTGCCGTACGATGCCGGTAGCTCGCGTCGCTCCCGATGTACAACGACTCCTAGACGTTACCGAAGCTTCGATGTACGAAGGGATCAAAGCGGCTCGTCTTGGCAATCGTGTGGGCAAGATTTCCCATGCAGTTCAACGCGTGGTCGAGAAGGGCGGTTTTTCGGTGATCCGAGATTTCGTAGGACACGGTGTGGGGCGAAACCTTCACGAGGAACCGCAAATTCCCAATTTTGGAAAGCCGGGCAATGGACCTAAGCTCCGCGAAGGCTGTGTCGTTTGCATCGAACCCATGGTGAATATGGGCAAGTACTCCGTAAAAATGGCGTCCGATGGGTGGACCGCCCTAAGTGCTGATGCCAGCTGGTCCGCGCATTTTGAGCACACTGTCATCATCAATAAAGACGGCCCGGAAATTCTAAGCGTACCGCTCGGCAAAGAATTGCCGGCTTTGGTTTAGAAATCCAGTCCTTGTCCGAACCATCGAGTCTTGGCTAGGATTTAGTTTGTTGGACCAGAACAGGTCCGCGGAGTGTTCTTTGCAGGGACAGCGTTTGCGTCATGACGTATTGTATAAATAGATACGATTTTAAATTTTTAAGATTATGATCGATTTGGTATAGTGTAATAATTTTGATTCCGTTATTTCGTCTCCATCGCTGCCGTCAGTAGCTTGTTGGCGGCGTAGGTCATGTAGGTTGTCCTTAAGCATTAGCTAATTACTGTATGGCAAACCGGATGACTAGCGATACAAATCGGATGACTAGCGATAGTCAGCCCTGCCTTAACATGTAGGAAACGTCGGCGATTCCGCTTACGAAGCGATTGGCCTGTATAATTAAAAATTCGAATTTTAGCAGATTAGAGTTAAAGCTCCTCGCCGAATATCTTCTCCGTAATCTTCCAGAAATCGCCCTGCTTGCGACCAATTAAAAAGGCAGGCATCCTGAGCTGAGACTGCATTTTAACTACCTCGCTGACCGAATGAATTTTGAGGTTTAATTCGGGCCGTTTTAAATGCGATCTCAAGAAATTGACATTAAACTTCTTAAGGCTGGTTTGATTGTTGAGGTAGTGAATCTCGTCTAGGTGTCGAGCATCATAGTCGTAGTACTTTACCTGTAGGTAGGGGGTCCCATGTTTGTCGAAGCGCTCGAGCATCTCGATCGAATCTGGTGTAAGCACGTGAGCGTTTTTTGAAAGCCTAGCCTGTTTCAGTTTTGTGTCAGGGTCAATCAGTACATTGCCGCAGCTGCGACACTCGCGAGCAGTGAGGTCGTTTTGAGCTGAGCACTGGTTGCAGACCTTAAAGCGAAACCGATATCCACAGGGTCTAAACTCGTAGGTATCCGGATTTTGATGCCCGCCGCGACATTTGCGACCGAAGTGCTCGATGATATTTCCATCAAAGTCGACGATACCCCAGAAGTCATTAACGAAACCGCATTCAGGGCAGGGTACTCGCACAGCGACCGATTTGGATACAGTTTTCTTTTCGCCAACCTCTGGGCTGAAAATGCTATGCCCCATTCCGGTATAGTCTAAGACTAGACAATCTTTTTTATATGTATCCAAACGTAGACCCCGGCCGATGATTTGCTGATACATGCTAATCGACTCTGTGGGACGTAGAATAGCGATCACATCGACATGGGCGGCATCGAATCCGGTTGTCAGGACAGAAACATTAACTAAATACTTAAACTCTCTCTTCTTGAAATCGTCGATAATCTGATCCCGTTCGCTGGCCTCAGTTTCCCCCAAGACGAGCCGCGCTTGTCCCGTCGGAAGGCTCTTCATCACCTCTCGGGCGTGTTTCACCGTGGAACTAAAGATCATCACGCCCTGACGCTTGTATCTATCGGTGATATCAATGACATTTTTGATAATCAGGGGCGTCAAGCGTCTTTGCTGATGGAGTACTTCCTCCAGTTGAGCCATTGTATAGGTATCGCCCCCGTCAGTCAGCTCAGAAAAGTCATATGACGTTACTGGAATATCTACCTTAACTGGAGGCGTAAGGTATTGGTTCCGTATCATGTACTGCAGAGGCAGGTCGTAGACGCATTGCTTAAAGAAGCGCATTTCCTCCGTCTTCAACTCTCCACGGATCGCGTAGTTATAAATCCATCCTATTCCTAACCGATAAGGGGTAGCGGTAAGGCCCAAAATACAAATACGCTCATTATTCTGCTTCAGCCTTTTGATTACCTTAGCGTACTGACTGTCGGGCTCCAGCCCGACGCGGTGGCACTCATCGATCACGAGGAGTGTAAAGTCCTTAAAGAAGTCGTCGTCCGCATTCGCGACGGACTGGATGCTGCCAAAGATCACCTTCCTATTGCGGTCCTTTTGATTCAAGCCCGCGGAATAGATCCCCGCCTGCAGGCCATAGCTCTCGTACTTCAAGTGATTTTGCTCGACGAGCTCTTTGACGTGAGCGAGTACGAGGACGCGCCCCTTGGCAATTTTGGCCAATTCGGCGATTACCAAACTCTTCCCCGCCCCCGTAGGCAAAACGATGACCGCTGGGGTCCGCTTCCTCCGAAAGTGGTAAAGGGTGCGATCAACCGCTTCCTGTTGGTAGGTCCTGAGTTTGTACATCGGCCGATCAAGCTATTTCAGACGCTAACCAAAGTATAGAAAATTTGTCCGATCATCACCCGCGAGGTAACGAGCAGTTTTAAGGAAACCAGGCAACGGGTGCCCACTTCAATGGTAAAAAGGTTGGAGTAAGCAATTTCTAGCTTCAGAATTTCTTCGGCCGAAAATTTTTACGGGGGCAGTTGATGTATTCGCACCCAATTTTCTGTTAGGGGGCACTAATAAAGTACCAATGGGTTTTCTCTATTCCATCGGGAACCCATAAGGTGTTTCCGCCTTATCTCGCCTTTATATCTCCTGATTAACGGTTAGGGGTCTGAGCGTTGAGCAGATCAACCGATTGAATGATGACACCTTCGTCGCTTACAGATACAAGAAGGTCATCAATTATGAGCGGAAGTTCGTAAAATGCCTTGCTGAAGCTGGGTATTGGCTTTATCTCGACCTTCATCAGATCTTCGGAGAGAGCGAACATGGAAAAGTCTTCCTTTCCATCAAATTGAAAATCTTCTCCTAGGGTCTATTGTGAACTGTTGTAAGCGGCTTTCCCCTAGTGGTTCGCGTTCCATGACATATTGTACCAAGACTTGCCGTTCGTGGTGTACTTGGTGATGGAGAGGAGGTATCCGCAAGGAGGCTAGTCTCCCCCAAATTGTGCAATAGGCTAAACAAACGAATAGACCACTTGCCTTCATCTCGCTCCTTGATGAAAGGGCAGGCCCCATCTAAAAAAACCTCCCGTTCTCGCAGGACGTATCCTAAGCGTTCAACATTCTAGCCCCATCCAAGATAGTTTGGACCTGCGTACCATTGAGTAGTGAACTTTGCATGTACTTTCACCCAATCATTCCACTAGCCATCGCCCTCCTCAATATCTTGGAAGAAGCCCAAGTCTTCAATGGGCGTGA
>Ga0163109_10000579_pt1 | contig 29162 bp, 27 predicted proteins | sample CRUFie1St13metaG_FD_108704 | JGI IMG/M metagenome (GOLD analysis project Ga0163109, IMG submission 108704) | Marine microbial communities from the Costa Rica Dome - CRUD Field 142mm St13 metaG | ecosystem: Environmental > Aquatic > Marine > Oceanic > Photic zone | place: Costa Rica: the Eastern...
CACCACTTTGCATTTGAACTTGGCTTATATGAATGCCGGGTTCATAGTCGGTAAAAAGCTGAGCTAACAAGGGCGAAGTTTTTTGCCATGGTTGCCACAAATTATATGAGGCAAATGACATGATCATGGCCCTCATTCTAAAGTTTATCCATCCATATCTATGAAGATACTTCATGCATGCATCCAAGAAAGGAAAACCTGTCTCACCATTGATCCATTTATCAATCAACTCATCATCATGCGTTAATCTTAGCTGATCACACATCCTATGCATTGAGTAAAATTCAAGTTCTGGTTCTGTATGCAATTTTTGAATGAAATGACAATGCCAATAAAGTCTTTTCTTGAATGAATAAAGATCACTTTTATTTTCTGACTTTGGATAATATTTATTTAATGTCTGATAAACCTCTCTTATTGATATAGAGCCAAATGTAAAGTGTGGCGACAACCTAGAGCAGTTTTGCTCTGATTCAATGGGGCTTGACATCTTCACTCTGTAATCTTTGCAACGTTCGGATAAAAAACTCTCAAGCAAGGTATGAGCCTGAGACGATCCTCCTTTTTGTATATCATCTAAATCAGTAAATGAATTTTTAAATTTGCTCGCAAAATTTGAGAAATTTGAAAGCTTGATTTCATTTTTTAATTCAGACTTTTTTGGATTCCCGAGCATCTCTGAATTCATGATTTGGTTCCAATTTCTTGACCATAAATCTCTGTTAAAATTACTCAACTGCAGACCAAAATCATCGTATATCTTAATTTTTCCAGGAAATGAATCTGTAAATTTTGAAAATCCATCTCTAAAATACTGAATATCAGTGCAATGATTTATGTGGATAAAGAATTCATTAAAGTTTTTTTTAATCCAAATTTTTAAATCATCAAATGTCCCCTCAAAAATATTTACGTTGGAATCATATTTTTTTAATCCATTATTTAGCTCGGCTAAACAATCATTAGAGAATTTTAATTGCCTTAGCGATTTGCCATTTTCCCTCCAATAATTTTCATCATAAAGATATATCACTAAATAATTAGATCTTAACGAACCAAAGTGCATTGCAGGGTTGTCATGCAATCTTAAGTTTCTATTTAGGATTATCAGGTCTGTCATTGGGTACTTTAATGGTCATTAAAATTTAATTTTCAACCGGAGAAAATTGAGCTTGAAGATAAATTGAAACTTGCAAACAACATATAAGTAAGTAAATCTCAAAAAATTATAATTAATGACTTTAAATAATTAATTTTGCTTCCTTGTTTATTTATTGTCTTAAACTAAACTTATCAAATGATCAAAAGTGGAATTCAACTAGCTGAAAAAGGATACCTTCCTGATTTTATTCTTAAAAAAGCAATTAATAGACTCTTAATTAGTCGTCTAAATGAAATTTCCAATGAAAATAATATTAAATCAGACAAAAAATTAAATTTTTTTAAAGAACTCAAAAATAGCCCTATTGCAATCTCTACAAATGAAGCTAATGAGCAACACTATGAGGTGCCAGCATCTTTTTTTGAATATGTAATGAGCAAGCGCCTGAAATATTCATGTTGCTGGTATGAGGATGACAGTGATGATTTGATGCAAGCTGAGATTAATATGATAGAAAAAACTATCTCCAGAGGCGAAATTACATCTAATCAATAGATCCTCGATCTAGGGTGTGGCTGGGGTAGTTTTTCAATTCATGCAGCGCAAAAATTTCCTGAGAGCACCTTTACATGTGTATCAAATTCAGCAGATCAAATTGAATTCATAAAGCAAGAAGCAATGAAAAGAAATCTTAAAAATGTTTTGCCACAAAAACAGGATGTTAATGATCTTAAATTCGAACATAAGTTTGATCGGATTGTGTCAGTTGAAATGTTTGAGCATGTCAGAAATTACCAAATGTTACTGAGCAATCTTAAAAACTTCATGAAGCCTGAGGGGAAATTATTTATTCACATTTTCAATCATAAAGATCATTCTTATCCATACGAAGTTAGAGGAGATTCTGACTGGATGTCTAAATATTTTTTTACAGGCGGAATAATGCCTTCAGCAGATATTTTTGAATATTTTAATGATGATTTTTCTGTGGCTAAGTATTGGAAGGTTAATGGCCATCACTATGCAAGGACATGCAGACATTGGCTGGAAAATCATTACAAAAATAAAGCAAAAATTATTAATTTATTTAACAATCATTATGATGATGCTAACAAATGGTATCAGCGGTGGAGATTATTCTTTTTGGCATGCGAAATGTTATTTGCATATAACCAAGGGAATGAATGGTATGTTTCACACTATTTATTGGAACAAAATAAGTAAATGTCTATTCAACAGTGAATGAGAATTGGAGCGGGAAACCAGGTTCGAACTGGCGACCTCAACCTTGGCAAGGTTGCGCTCTACCAACTGAGCTATTCCCGCTTTAGAGTTGATTAATATACCTGCAAGGTTAAAAGCATTCAAGCTAAAAAGATTCTAATAAGTTCTGAATTTTTTACTAATATTTAAAATTTTATTGTATGGTATTTCAATGAAAATTCTTTATTTAGCTGTATTTTTGATACTTTCGGGATGTGGAGTTCAAGAAGATGAAAAAGCATCATATCTTACCGAAAAAATTACTTATTCTTCAAAAAATATTTTAGGTTTTGAAAATATTTTTAACGATGACCTAAATCCTCAAAAAGATGTTGAAATTTTTGGAGTTATGCATTTTCCAGATAATTATGACTCCTCAAAAAAATACCCAATGGTTGTTGCCTCTCATGGCTCATATAACTGGCGTGATCATCATTTAAAATATTTAGAGCAAATCAGAAAAGCAAATTTTATTGTCTTTGCCATGCATCCTTTTGATTCTAGAAATGTCAAAAGCACGGTTGGTAACCAAATTAACCTTACCAGCGAAACCGTAATATATGATATGGCGATGACCTTAAATTTGGTATGGGATGATCCAAGAGTAGATAATACAAAAATTTATGCAGCTGGATGGAGTTTAGGTGGTACAGCAACCCTCTTCAATGCTTGGCTTCCTCTTCAAGAAGCATTAAATAAACCTGAGGCATCTTTTGCTGGTTATTTAATGTGGTACCCAGGATGTCTAGCTTTACCAGATCTTGATTTATGGGATAAAGATTTAATGCAAATTTATATTGGTGAAGAAGATAACTGGACCCCACCTCAGCCATGCATAGACCTAGTCTCAAAGATAAACTCTGAAGGAGGAAATGCATTTATTGAGTTGTACCCAAATTCCTTTCACTCATTTGATGGCCCAATGCCACTGAGGCTCATACCAGATGCATACAGCTGGGCTAATTGTAAATTGAAACTCAATGCCGAAACAAAGAAGGTATATGATCCAAATAATAAACTACTTGATTTCTCTGATCCAAAGTTGAGAAGACAGGCTTATGAAAGCTGTGCAACAAAAGGAGAAGTGATGGCTGGAGCAAATCCAGAATATAAGAATGCTGCCTATGAGCATCTTGCCAAGTTGTTACCTAAATTAGATTAAATTACAAAAGCTATGCAGTTAAAACTAAGTGAGTTTATTGAGGTTCTGAGTTTTGAAACCTCATGGCTAGAAGCTCATCCGTTATGGGTGCTTATAAGTTTATTAATCTATGGGTCACTTGCAGGCTTATTTTTTAATGCAATAAGAATGAGTATTAAATTTGAGAAAATTCATGAGGCGGAACGCAGGAAAACCTATGGCCGGTTTTCAAAAGATGTTCTTATTATTGGATTGATTATTGCGGTAATTATATTTAGCTTTGGAATGTATCAAAGATTCTGAAGTTGTAGTCAACTGTAATTTACAATTATTAATTTATTCCAATTTAGAGACGATTTCTATAAGATACACCCAACAAATTTTTATTTGAGGGAGATATGAAAAAATATTACATTACCGCCTTGGTTTTAACACTGCTTGTCTATCCTGCAGTTGTAAGCGCCCAAGTTGAAGTTGAAGAAATAATAGTAACGGCAACAAAAACAGAAAAAACACTTCAGGAAGTTCCTGTAGCTGTATCTGTAGTAACTGCCGATACGATTGAAAAAGCTGGAATTACTGATATGTTTGATCTTAAAGCAGTAGTTCCCTCTTTAGAGACTAGGCAATATCAGTCATCTACTAATGCAACTTTTTTTATAAGAGGATTTGGAAATGGTTCAAATAATCCGGGAGTTGAACCCTCGGTAGCTTTATTCATTGATGGTGTATATCGCTCAAGCATGCAATCACAGATTTCTGATTTACCAGTGCTTGAAAGAATTGAAGTTCTTCGGGGACCACAAAGCACTTTATTCGGAAAAAATGCTTCTGCTGGTGTGATTAACATTGTTACTAAAAAGCCATCGTTTGAGAGATCTGGGTATGTGTCGTCTACCTTAGGAAATTTTAATACTAAAAAAGTAAAAAGTTACATCACTGGCCCTTTGAACGAAACTACAGCATATAGTTTAAGTGCAAATGTGCATCAATCAGATGGTCATACTGACAATGTGACAACTGGCAATGACATGAATAATAGAGATAGATTTGGGTTTAGAGGTGAGTTGTTATTTCAACCATCTGATGATCTATCAGTAAGAGTGACAGCAGACTATGACGAATATGATGAATTTTGTTGTGCGGTTGGAAGCACTGCTTATGGTGTTGGTAACCAAATTCAATCACTAATGGGTGGAAGAATTATTCCTAATAATGTGTTCACTCAGAAAGTTTTTTATGACTTTGATCCAGAAACTGAGGGTGACAACTCTGGTTTATCAATGCACATCACAAAAGACTTTGATGGGATGACACTAGAAAGTATTTCTGCCTTCAGAAATACCTATAGCTACAGCGTTCAAGATGTTGATTTTGATGGAGGAACTCTGGTAAATCCAAGTCCTATAAGTAACGATAGAGATGCTGTTTCTCAAGAATTTAGACTGTATTCAAATGATAATGAAAAGCTAAATTGGTTGATTGGAGGTTACTACTATCAAGAAGACATGGCTTTTAATGAATCCATATACTATGGACCCTTATGGAGAAATTATATTGAAGCATTTCTAGCTCCTGGTACCTTTGCTGGATTGGAAGCACTTCTTGGGCTTCCAAGCGGCTCAATATATGGTGAAGGACAGGGTAATACAGAAACTGCTTCGCAAGATAATGAGACTACATCCTTATTTATGCAGCTAGATTATAACGTTACAGAGCGTTTGAATGCATTGGTAGGTGTAAGTTATATCGAAGATGAAAAAACAGTTTCCTATAACCAAATAAATACAGGTGTTCTGTCTGCTTTAGACTTTGTTGCAATTGGAACAGGTGCGTTAATCGGCGCTGGTCTCCCTCCTGCTCAGGCATCAGTATTGGCCAATAACCCAGACTTTAATCCGTTCTTAGCATTCAAGCCTCTTCAGGTGTTACCTAAATTCATAGACTTTCCTAATGCGGTTCAGGACGGCAAAACTAGCGATGACAATGTTGATTACACATTTAAATTGTCATATGCAATTAATGATGCAGCAACAATCTATGGAGGGATTTCAACAGGTTTTAAATCGTCAGCATGGATTATTTCTAGAGATTCAAGACCAGATGCAGCCGAGACCGCAGCTTTAGCTGCTGCAGGAACTCCAGTGCATCCTAACACAACCGTTGGAAGAAGATATGCTGGCCCTGAAGAAGCAGAAGTAATGGAACTTGGTGCAAAAATCTATTTGCCCTCTGGTTACCTTAATATTGCTGTTTTTGATCAAGAAATCAAAGGCTTCCAGTCAAATACATTCATTGGCACAGGTTTTGTGCTTGCAAATGCAGGAACACAATCTGTAGATGGTTATGAGTTTGATTTGCTGTTTTCGCCAACTGAAAATATTGATATAGCTATAGGTGGAACCTTCATTGATCCTATCTATGATTCATTTACAGGTTCAGCATTTGGAGATTTATCTGGCACTAAGCCATCAAATATTCCTGATGATACTCTATCTTCCAGTGTTACTTGGAATTGGGATAGAAATGGTTGGGATGGTTACGTCAGACTTTCTCACCTATATTCAAGCGAAGCTGTATTAACAGAAAATCCTGCTGCTCAGGCATTGCTAGAAACCAAAGGTAATGGGTTTAGAGAGCAAGACACGCTTAATTTTTCAGCAGGAATGCAAAAAGATAATTTATCAATTAGTGTATGGGGTAAAAATATTAATGATGATGAATTCATTACAACAGTTTTCCCTGCTGTAGTTGATCTCTCAAACACTACATTTTTTGGGTACCCAAATAATTATGCAACCTATGGATTAACCGTTAATTACTCTTTCTAAGATTTGATTATAAAACTTCTAAAAGGAGCTGAAAGGCTCCTTTTTTTTGTTAAGCAAATTATTTGTTCAAGCTTTCTAAAGCTTCAGACATTTTTTTTTGCAGAGCACCGATAGCCTGCAATGGTCTTATCATAACTTTGAAATCAATAATTTTACCCTCTTCATTCCAGCGGATAATGTCGACTCCATTAACAGATATGTCATCAATATAAGTTTCAAATTCTAATACCGTATCTAGACCGTCAACTAACTCTCTAACATATTTAAACCTATTCATATCAAAAGTTTGACCAGCGCCCATCAAATAGAGTTTAGACATCTCTTTTCCTTTGATTGGCTTAAAAACTATCGGAGAGGTAAAAACACAAGAGTCATCAAGAATTTCGTCTAAAAAATTGGAGTTCATAGATTTCAAGCCCTGATGCCATTGCTCTAGATAAGATCGTGTTTGATTCATAAATGTATTAGAAACTTTTGGCATACAGAGTGCAAGCAGTGTTTAAAAATAAAAAGGATCCTTTAACTTAATTGTTAAAAATTTAAAAAGCAGCTTAAAAACTATCTTTTTTTTCTTAGCTTTCGAAGACGGTCATATTCATTTTGAAGTTTTTTCTCAGCAATATTACGTCTTTCATGCCGTCTATTCCTAGCTGCTTCAGATTTTTGAATTCTGATAGCTTTGTTCATTCTGATTTAATATTCTCATAAAGAAAAAATAAAATCAAAAACTTTGACTAATTTTTAGATAGCTTTATAAGTCTGGACTTAAGCACCTGCAAATTTAAATTATATGCAGATCCAGAGGAGGATTTTTTTCTAGAAATGTTTTTTGATTGAACATTTTTGTCTCGATTAGATTTGACTTTTGAATAAGCATCTCGAAAAGGTATGCCAGATTGAACCATTTCATAGGCCTGATCAGTCATCAACATGTCTTGATCAATAAGCTCTTTTGATCGATGAGTATTTATCTTTATAGATCTTACTAAGTTAGGCAATAGATTCATTGTTTTAAGTACACAATGAATAGAATGAATAAGAGATCTTTTGGTGAGCTGTAGATCTCGATGATATCCACTAGGTAAAGATATTAAATTTTCTAATTCAGAATAATGGCCTGCTAAGATTGAAAAGTTCGCCCTCATCATCTCAATAACGTCCGGATTAGATTTGTTAGGCATTATAGATGAACCTGTTGAATAAATAGGTGGAAGACTCAGTAAATTAAATTCTTGAGATAAAAAGAGACTCATATCCCATGAAAACTTTCGGATATCCAGCATCGGCTGTTTTAATGCGCCAATTAACTCTAATTCGAACTTCCCTCTACTATTTTGGACATAAAGACTGTTTAACTGTTTTCTTTTAAAATTTAACTCTTTCGTAGATATATCTCGCTTGATAGGAAGATTGACTCCATAGCCAGCAGCTGTGCCTAGAGGATTAACATTTATCCATGACTTAGTATTTGATAGCAATTCTGCGTTGTCTAAAAATGATTCAGCAAATGCACCACACCATAGGCCCCATGATCATGGCATGGTTCGCTGAAGATGAGTGTAACCAGGCATCGGATTACTGAAGTGCTTTTCGGACTTGTCAAGAAAAGCTTTAGCAACCTTTAAATTTTTTGACTGAATTTCATCTAATTTCTCTCTTGCATAAAGACGCATAGCTACCATGATTTGATCATTTCTGCTTCTTCCAGTATGAATTTTCTTCCCAATTGAACCTAATTCTTTTGTTAAGAAATCCTCTATTGCAGAATGACAGTCTTCATATTTAGCAGTCAATTTAAATTTATGAGTTTTAAATAATTTTCCAAGCCTCTTTAAGGAAGAAATTACTTTCCTTGCCTCAGTTTTAGTGAAAATATTGATTTTTTCTAATTCATGCGTGTGAGCGATCGATGCTTTAATATCATATAAAAATAATTCTTGATCCAAAGTTATATCCTCACTTGATAAGAAATGATCAATTGCAGAGTTTTTATCTTTTGAGTTTTGATTCCAAAGTTTCATGATTAAATAATTCCTGCGTTATCGTCCCACCCAAATGCAGAATTTAAATTTTGAACAGCCTGTGTTGCTGCTCCTTTAAGCAGGTTATCAAGAGCACAGCAAAATGTCAGCCTATTTGTTGCTTTATCCATCTCGAAACCTCCAATTATTACATTTGAAGTATTTTGAACTTCTTGTAAATTTGGAGGTGATTCTTGAATAAAAATTAGACTCATTTCTCGATAGAAGTCAGTAAATAAATTCATTATTTCTTTGGGATCAGACTGTTTTGAAACAAAAAAATTGCCAGTTATCATAATGCCTCTAAAAAAATTACCAACATGAGGAGTAAATAAAATATCTGGATAACTATGTGTTTGGACTTCTTTTTCATGAAGATGCTTAACAAGCGTATAAGGGAGAATATTATCTTTAAGCAATTCTGTATTATTTCTTTGATTTGGAGATGCGCCAGCACCACTATATCCAGAAATTCCGAAGAGATTTACTGGACCATCTAAAATATTAAGGATGGGCGCAATCATAAATTGCATAGCAGATGCATAACATCCTGGATTGCTAATTTTTTTTGAACTAACAGGATCAGAAAGCTCTGGAATTCTATATTCCCAATTCTTATCAAAGCGATGATCGGAGCTCAAATCAACAATAATTGCCTCTTTATTATGATTTGTAATTAAATCAACATACTGCTGAGATTTCTTATTAGGTAAAGCTAAGATGAATGCTTCCTCGTCACCTAGATCGATCTTATCTAGCGCAAGATCCTGATAAATGATTTCGACTGATGCATCCATGCTCACTGATTGTCCCGCTCTAGAGGAAGAATAAACTGAACCAATATGCAAATCATTGTTATTATTCAGTAAAGAAATGATTTCTTGGCCAACATAGCCTCTTCCACCTAACAAACCAATTTTCTTGCAGCTCATTTAAATCACACTTTTGGGTTTTTTTACAGCATACTCAATACAATCTTTAAGCGCGCTGTAATCTGATATCCCAATCCAAAAAATATGCCACTCATCTTGTTTTTGACAACCCTCACAAATAGACATGTAAAAATTATTTATAGGATTATTTGCTCGAGAACGCCAAAATACTTGTGGATATACTTTCCTCATCTCATGCCAAATCCCAGCCCCTAAGCCTTCTCCTTTAGCCTCAGGAATAACACCAAATTTATCCATATAAGGAATCTTAAAATCATTAGAGATTGCAATTGATGCCCTCTTACATGTAGTCATAAAAATATCTAGATCATTTGGGTTTTCAAAAAAATCATCTATTAACTTACCACCAAAAGATTTCTCAATAATATTTGTAAATTGCTCCTGAATATCTTTTTCAGGAAGTTGGTGTTGAAGAACGCTGTAGCCATGCTTGATTAAAGTGCCTGATCCAGAATCAGTAAATAGCTCTTTTGGCAGATTGATTGGCTCAGTGATTGAAACAGATGCTGTTTTTGGCAGAAAATCTAAAAGAGATTTAATCTGTTCAAGCTTTAACTTCATACCAGAATGAAGCCATTCTTGCTGCATTAATTCATCATACTCTAGAGCTAAATTAATATTAGGTATTAACTGGCCCCTTTGATTAAAAATGCCTCCAGTATCAGATAAGAAGATGGCCTTATATGGATTAATAGCTTTAACAAGTTCAACAGTCGCAATATCTGCATTAATATTTAATATCTCGTTATCCTGAAAACCAATGGGCGCAATTACTGGTATTGAGTCAGATTCTAATATTTCATTAATGAGTTGATGATTCACTGATTGAATTGAGCCAACATAGCCTAAATCATCATTATCCATAACACATTCAAATACATCTGAAGTAACGCTTTTCGCATTTGCTCCTTGAGCCTCTAAGGAATCAACTATTTTTTTATTAGTTTTGCTAAACACTGAGTATGCGACATCTCTTACCTCAATAGATGTGACCCTTTGTCCGTCTATGAATGAAAAATCAATTTTTTGGTCCTCAAGAGCTTTGGAAAGCATTGGGCCAGCACCATGTAAAATTACAGGCTTTAGGCCAACCTGATTTAAAAAAACTAATGAAGATATTAGGTTTTCAAGATCGTTTTCAATCACAGAACCCCCAACTTTAATTACTGCAAAACGCTGTTCTGGAGAGGAAAATTTTTCAATGTACTTATTTATTTCTTTCTCAGATCCTATGGCGCCAAGGAGTTTTAAAATAGTATCTTTTATAAACTTATTAGAAGGATTATTCATTGGATTATTTTCTTAAAGTTTATTAAGGCTTGATCAAGTTGATCTATATCAATTGACTCATTAGGCTGATGTGCATCAGCGATATCTCCAGGACCAAACACAATTGCTTTATATCCAGCTTCACTAAACAAAGATGCTTCGGTCCAGAAATTAACTGGTGATGACAAATTTAAACCTAATTCATCAACAAAGAGCTCTAGACTCTTTATATCTCCGGATGAGGGTAATGCAGGAGCAATAAATCCCTTGGTGAATTTAGAGTCATTGTTTGATGTCGCGTTAATTTCATGCAATAAGTCATTATGAGATTGACCAGGCAAGGGTCTCATACCAAACTTTACTTGAGCGTGATCAGCAATAATATTTGGTTTAATGCCACCTTCGATAATTCCTAAATTAAAAGCAATGCCACTTAATCCTTCAAATGAAGAATGATCATGAGATTGAGCAACTTTTAAAGCATTCACCGACCAATGAGTTAGTTTATGAATAGCATTATCTGTCATGGCTCTTTGATCTGAGCTGTGACCTGCTTGTCCAAAAAATTCTTGCGTTCCGGTCACGATTCCCCTGTGACAGATTACTGCCATATTTTGTGTAGGTTCAGCTACTATTACGCCCTCAAAAACAGGCCTTGATTTTATATATTCTCTTACACAGGTGCTCTGACCTGCCTCTTCATCAGTAGAAAATAAAATGGCATAGTCTGATAAACCTTTTTCTATGAGGGTTAATATGCAAGCTGCAGCGCCTTTAATATCACAAACACCAAGCCCGTATGCTTTATTATTTTTTATTTCCAACTCATGTGGATTTGATTCCCATCCATCTCCAGCTGGAACTGTATCTAAATGAACGTTAACGAGATATTTCGGAGAGCCTTTAGTAAAAAAAATATTGAAAGATCCCTCTCCATGATCTTGAATTTGAGGATCAATAAAATCTAACGAATTTAGATACTCTATTAAGCCAGATTCCTTAGTCTTGCGGGGAGGATTAGAAGTATCAAATCCAACCAAAGCTTTAAGATGATTCAGACAAAGATCTAGGTCAGGATTCATTTTTTCTTATGTATCGATGCCCAAGTAGATGTACTTTGACCTATTAATTTAATAAACCCTTTGGATTCAGATTCGGACCAAGTTGCAGACTGAGCATATTCTCCCTCAGGACTTTTTAAGATATTTTTTGATGAGACAGCAACTGCATCTACACTTCCTGGGGAAAGTTTTAAGGTTACTTCTCCTGAAACCATTTTCTGAGAGTCAAGTAAAAATGCTTCAAGATTTTCACGTAAAGGCTCAAAGTAAAAACCTCTATAAACAAGATTGACCCACTCTTGTCCAATTTGTGTTTTTACGAGATTTTGCTTATCAGTTAAAACTGCTTCTTCTAATGCTCGATGAGCAGACATTAAAATTGTGATCCCAGGAGCTTCGAACACAAATCTCCCCTTGAGACCGATGATAGTATCACTTGAAAAGACTGATCGTCCGATGCCAAAAGTTCCCCCTAAATTATTCAATGTTCTAAGAAAATCAGCTCCCTGCATTTTCTTGTTATTTATTGATATAACTTTTCCTTTTAAAAATTTTACTTTCAAGGTTTTTGATTTTTTAGGATATTGATGAGGTAACTTACAAAGCACAAAACTCTCACTCGATGGCTCTTTCCACTCATCAATTTCACTTCCTGAGATAGTTGCTCCCATTAAATTTTCATTGATACTGTATTTTTTATGCAAAGAGGAAACTTTAAAGCCTTTATCTTTAAGATAATCTTCTTCGTATGCTCTAACGTTTTTAGTTATGTTCTGTATCTCTCGAATTGGAGTAATAATATTGAACTTACCATGAGCTCTAATTGATAAATCAAATCTTATTTGATCATTTCCCATGCCTGTGCAGCCATGAGCGATATTATTTGTGTTAAGTTTTTTACTTAATTTGATTGACTCTTTCACAATTAAATATCTATCAGAACACAATGCTGGGTATTTATTTTGGTATAAAGCTCCAGATTGAATCAATGGAACTAAAATTTCAGACCATAAACTTTTTTCAACATTAATATTAATATGTTTTTTTGCGCCCAGCTCATTAGCTCTTTTTGTAATAGCACGCTCTTCTTTTTTGGATATTCCCCCAGTATTTACAAATAATGTATGTACTTCATACCCTTGATCAATCAAATAAGGTATACAAAAACTTGTATCCAAGCCTCCTGAAAACGCCAATACTACTTTTTTACTCATTATTTAATACCTATAAAATTCTTGTTAACATTGATTTTTGAACATGTTTTCTATTTGCAGCTTCATGAACTGCTAAACAATAATCTGCATCCATAACTTCATCAGTTGCCTTAACATTCCTTCTTAATGGCAAACAATGACTAAATACAGCCTTATTAGTAAGACTCATCTTCGATTCATCAACAATAAAGTGTTTGTATTTACTGTTCAAGGCTGCCTGCTCATCAGGCTTACCATAATTACTTAGAGGACCCCAGCTTTTCGCATAAACAATGTCTACGTCAGAGTAAGCGCTTTCAATATCATGGGATATTTCAAAATCTGTATTTTCTAGTAAACAATTCTCTTTCGCGGCGTTGATATACCTACTATCAAGAAGATAATCATCAGAAGGACATAATAATTTTACATTCATCCCAAATTTACTAGCTATAAGTAGACTCGAGTTAGCTACTGCTGTGTTTAGCGGCTTTGGATGGTATGTCCAAGTCAGCAGATAATTTTTACCTTGTAAATCACCATAATGCTCTTGCATGGTTAAGATATGGGCAAGCTCTTGGCAAGGATGTTCTATAGTCTCCATATTCACCACTGGAACAGAGGAGTATTTTGCAAAACTGTTAATAATAGAATCAGTTCTTTCTTGATCCCAATCAATAAACTTTGGAAAAGCTCTGATGGCAATGCAATCACAATAGGAGGATAAAACCTGAGCAACCTCTTTTACGTGTTCTTCAGCTTCTCCATCCATAACAATATTTTCTTCAAATTCAATTGGCCATGCGTCTTTGCCTGGCTGCAATATCACTGCGGTACCGGATAATTCACTGATACCAACCTCAAAACTAGTTTTAGTTCTCAAAGACGGATTAAAAAATAGCATCGCAACTGATTTGTTTTCCAACAAAGGCTGAAATGGTTTATTTTTTAATTCAATTGCAAAATTAATGATGTCTTGGAGTTCTGATCTAGACCAATTTTGAGTAGTAATAAAGTTTTTCATAAACATTGAAAGTCCACCATTGCTGGTGAATATTATAGAGATCTAATTCTTTGAGTAGGAATTGAAGACTTAATGTCTACAATTTCATTTGTTTCATCAAAATAAACAAGGGTTGGCTTGTGGTTAAGAATTTGATCCTCGTGCATCGATACATATGAACAAATAATTATAATATCCTCAGGAGATGCTTTATGAGCAGCAGCACCATTGATAGAAACAGTTTTTGAACCAGCCTCTGCAGCTATTAGATAGGTTGAAAAACGCTCTCCATTAGTGACGTTATATATCTCAACTTTTTCATATTCAGTCATATTTGCTGCATGAATAAAATTTGTATCCAGAGCACACGAGCCCTCGTAATCAATCTCAACCTGAGTTACGTTTAAACGATGGAGCTTTGAATGTAGTAATACTCTTTCCATAGGTTGAGCAGTATGCAAGAAAAATGCCTAAAATCCAAGATTATTGAATAAGAAAATTGTCTATAAGCCTTACTCCTCCAAGGTTTACAGCAATAGCCAATAGAGTATTTGCCTCAAATTGATCTATTTCTTCTAATGTGCTTGAATTGCAAAATGAAAAATAATCAACTTTAAAATTTAACTCTTCTAAGTTTTTTATACCTTCAACTCTTAAATATTCAAAATTTTTAATCTTTGCTTGATGAGCTGTATCTTTTAAAATTACCGATAATTTTGCTGCAATCAGTCTTTGATCGGGTGTTAATAAATTGTTTCTTGAGGACATAGCAAGTCCATCTGGCTCCCTAACAATTGGGACTCCATGAATATTAGTTTTTAATGTTGATTGAGTTAAAAAGTCTTTTACAATCAAATATTGCTGATAATCTTTCAGTCCAAAAAAAACATTTTTTGGTTTTATTAATTGAAAAAAGTGATTCAAGATTGAAATAACGCCATGAAAGAAATGTGGTCTTGAAATTCCACACAATTTTTTAGATAGGTCTGCATTTGCATTTAATTTTTTGGCACCCTTGGCAAAATTAGGCTCTGGACAAAAAACTATATCGCAATTTATTTTTTCTAATTCTTTTAAATCTTGTTTTTCTGTTCTGGGATAGATATCCAGATCTTCACTTGGCGCAAATTGAAGGGGGTTAACAAATATAGATACAAGAGTAATCCCATCATATTTTTTTGCCTCTGATACAAGGCTCAGATGACCAGCATGGAGGTTGCCCATCGTTGGTACAAAATTAATGTCTTCATATTGCTGAAGAAATTTATCTAAATCCTTGACTGAACGAATAATTTGCAAATTTAATAGAAGGTATGCTCTTTTGCTGGAAATTTTTGTGATTTAACTTCATTAACATATGCAGCTATTGCACTTTGCACAGAATCATTTTCAGCAAGAAAATTTTTGACAAATTTTGGTGGTTTCTCTAGGCAAGAAATACCAAGCAAATCATGAATTACCATAACCTGCGCATCGGTTGATGCGCCTGCGCCTATTCCAATAACTGGAATAGATAGTGATTGTGTAATTTCTGCCGCTAAATTATCTGGCACACATTCGAGCAATAAAATAGAAGCTCCTGCAGATTCAAGTTCTTTAGCTTCAGAGATCATTTCATCTTTTTTATTTGTATCACGACCTTGAACAAAATATCCGCCAATACGATTAATTGATTGAGGAGTTAATCCCATATGGGCACACACTGGAATACCCCGCTCAGCTAGGGTGCTGGTTAAATCACAGATCCAGCGACCTCCCTCTAATTTAATTGAATGTGCACCATTTTGCATCAGCAAAGCAGCATTAGATAGAGCTTTATCCTTAGTTGAATAGCTCATAAATGGCATGTCAGCCATTAAATGGGAATTAATATTTCCACGGCTAACATTCTTTAGATGATAAATGAGATCATTCATTGTTACCGGCAGAGTGCTATCGTGTCCTTGGATAACCATTCCTAAACTGTCGCCGACTAATATAACTTCAACCCCAGCAGCGCTAATTACATTTGCTAAAGTTGATTCATATGCAGTTAAACAAGCAAACTTTTCCTCATTAGCTTTAAAATTGTTCAGCGTATCTATGGTAATTAATGATTGAGAATGATGAGCTGACATGTTTAATGAATGGATTGATTGTCTTTATTCAGCATATTAATTAACTGAATTGCTAAAAGATTTTTTGATGCCTTTTGAAGATGAGTATGAGATTCTTTTGTAAAAACACTGATTTCATTAAAATCAGAATCAAATCCAATATCTTTATTTGAAACATCATTGGCGACAATGAAGTCTAAACCTTTTTCAACAAGTTTAATTTTTGCATGCTCCTCAACATTCTCTGTTTCAGCACAAAAACCCATAAATTTTTTATGCGGAAATTCTTTAGACAGAGATGCAATAATATCAATATTTTTTTTCAGTGAAATTTTTAGATCCTTTGAAGATGATTTTTTAATTTTATTTTGATTTTGGATTATTGGACTATAATCTGCAACAGCAGCACAACCAATAAAAATATCAGCATCCACAATAGATTTTTTTGATTCTGCATACATCTCAGCAGCAGTTTTTACATCAATCCTTAAGATTTTATCTGAACATTCTAAGGATACTGGGCCTGCTATTAAGGTAACATCAGCGCCTGATTTAGATGCTGCTTCAGCAAGAGCGAAACCCATCTTTCCAGAACTATTATTTGAAATAAATCTTACAGGATCAATTTGTTCTCTTGTGGGGCCGGCTGTAATGATAATTTTTTTTCCACTTAAAAATTTATTTTCCGACATTTGGACAGTCTCATAAATTTCTTCAGGCTCTGCCATTCTCCCGTAGCCATTGTCTCCGCAAGCTTGCTCACCTTTTGCGGGACCAATAAATATTATTGCCCTAGACTGCAAAGTTTCAACATTATTTTGAGTTGCTTTGTTTGACCACATATTCATATTCATAGCTGGAGCAATGTAAATTGGAGCTTTAGTGGCTAAAATTACGGCTCCTAACAGATCATTAGCTCCTCCAGAAGACAGCCTTGATATTGTCTCCGCGCTGCATGGAGCAATTAAAATTGTATCAGCCCATTTAGCAAGCTCAATATGTCCCATAGCTTGTTCAGCATTTTCATCAAGGAGATTTCGATGAACGCTATTACCGCTTATTGCCTGCATAGTTAATGGTGTAATAAATTCACATGCAGAATCCGTCATTAAAATTCTGACGTTATATCCACTCTTTTTAAATAATCTTGCTAAATCTGCAGATTTATATGCAGCTATGCTTCCTGTAATGCAAAGAAGAATATTAGATGGTTGTGTATTTTTCATTAAAATAAATCTTAAAAAAGATGTAAATCTTACATATATTCAGACATAAAAACAAAAAAAGGGAGCTAAAAGCTCCCTTAAATAGATCTACATACTTTATTTTGTTCCAGATACGGAATTTGAATCTGGCTTAAGATTTCTTACTTTTTTAAATAAGGTACATTTTTGTGAAGCCTTGTCAAAAGTAAAACCTTGAACTTTGGTTTTTGAAAGAGCGTATTTAGAACATCCCTCTACTGATGAATATTTCTTGGCTGTCTTTACTGAAAATATTTTGCCTTGAATTGCATAGCCATCTTGGATTGCAATTTCAGCAGACATAGAAAATGGAAAAACAATAGCTGCAAAAAGAAGTAATTTGTTCATTATATTGATCCTTTATGTTGTATAGACTTAAAAATATGAATAATCTATATATGTTTAATTTATACACATACTTTAACATGTAATGTTTACACTGACAACATTTTATAAAACTAGTGCATATTTCATATAGGTATTTATTGTTAGATAATATCTATATGAAGTCTCTCACTGATCTTATTAATGAAGCGCACATGGTGGTACCTAAAATTCAATGTGAGGAATTGGCAGATAACAAAGAAGCTTTAATGCTTATTGATGTAAGGGAATCTTCTGAAATTGAAGAAACAGGCAGCATTGATGGAGCCGTTAATATTCCAAGGGGGCTTATTGAAATGAAGTTAAGTCCTGATGATGAATCCATAAAAGCAGACATGCCAATCGTAGTGTTCTGTGGAGGGGGCAGCAGAGCAGCGCTTGCTGGAGCAACTCTTAAAGAATTAGGTTTTAAAAATGTAAAAAACTTAGAGGGCGGATTTCGAGGTTGGAAAAATTTTTCTAATTAAATATATTTATTTCAAGTCAAAAAAAGAGGGCCACTGCCCTCTTTTTTATAGGTTCAAGTTTTCGTTAGAACTTGTATCTAAAACCTAAGCGATAGACTGGACCATGGTCTTGGGCTAAGAATAGCATTTCAGGATATCTAGCATATAGTCTTGTATCCTCATCATTAAGATTTTGACCCTCAACAAAAACAGATGCTTGCTCATTTAGTCTATATGCAAAAGAAGCATCAATCTGATTTCGCTCCATGACATATAGCGGTTGATCGTAGTTTCCAAAACCAGCAACGGTTTCACCTCTAGTATTCAATGCTATTCTTGCAGTGATTTTTTCATCCTCATAAAATACTGAAGCATTAGAAGAGTCGCCAAGACCAGGAAGAATGAATTGTCTGCCTATTGCGTTTCTGTCAATATCAACGTCGCCGCCCTCAACAAATGTGGCATTCAATTGAACTCCATATCCTGTATCACCAAATAAGTGTTGCAGCACTACTTCAAAGCCATCCACTTCACCAGTGGCAATGTTTGCAGGTCTAGTTATTTCAAAAGCTGCTATTGGATCGCTTGCAGTTGCATCTATGTAACCCGGCTCACATCTCCACCATCCACCATAATCACATGCACCGAAAGGAAAACCTGCAGACACATCAATACCTCTGGACATTGCTACCGCAACCCAGCCCATATGCTGTTGTGTATTCATCCAACTTTGTGACCATAAAGCCTGTTGAGAAACACAATGTTTTGATCCCCATTCTCCAGGAAATCCTGTGTCAGGTCTTCCAGCTTGATCCCATGCATTTACACAATTTTGTGCATACTGACCGATAGCTCCATAAGCTGGGTTTCTTAAACCGTATAGCTCTCCAGTTGTAATTTGACTTTCAATAAAATCTTCAATTTCTTTAAAGAAATAATTTACTGCGAAATAACTACCCTCATCGTAGTACCATTCAAATGCAAGATCATAATTGGTTGATTTAAGAGGCTCTAGGCTTGGATTACCTCCAGAAGCAGTTGGAGTAAAGTAATCTCTGTTGCCGAACAACAATGAAGATCGCATGTCCTGAAGACTAGGTCTTGCCATTGATTGTCCCGCAGAAAATCTTAGTACTTTCTCATCATCAAGAGAATATGCCATTGAGACTTGAGGGAGAACTAAATCATTGCTCCCAGACTTGGGTGCATCCACTGGGCCCCCAGTTAAATACTCGAGTCCATTGATCATGTCCCATCTAATATTAGTTGGTGTAGATTCGAGTCCAGTTGAGAGAACCTCTGCTTCTTCATACCTTACACCTACGACAACATTTAGTGGTTTATCATCTACTGTAAACTCCATGTTTGCTTGAATAAACATTGAGTCTATTGTTTCCTCAACTCTATCATTAGTGTCTACTGGTCCTGCGTTAAATAGTCCGACTCCGACTTGCCAATTAGCTTTAGCAGCTTTTGGATCAATTTCAAAATAATATCCATTTCCTGCATCATAATTATCAAAGAATCCTTTTAGAGATCTCCTTGTAAATATGCTAGAAGATGCTGAAACTGGAGGATTTAATGATGTTACTAATTCAGAACGAACATCTCTAAATTCAGATTCAATAGATGAGACTCCAAATTCAATTGATTTTAAGTATCCACCATCTAAATTTATCCACTCTCCATTAAACTGAAATTGAGTCATTTCATTCTGTTTATCTGCATCCCTGTAAAACAAACCGGTGTGCACAAAATCAGATGATGTAAATTCTCTGTCATATACAAACGAGTTTATTCCGTTGGAACCGCCATTGGTGTGAGTGATTGTTGCGTTTGCAGGAGTCGCAAAACCCATCTCATTTGGGATTTCGGAACCCTCTTTTTCAGCAGATGAATCATGGTAATCTAATTCAAATTTTAAGGAATCAGAATAATTCCATTCTAAGTTAAATCCCATAGATTCATTTAAATTTTCTGTGTCACCCCAGATTAATTGATGATCATATCCTCTATCACCAACAACTAAATCTGTGTAAACCCCATTAGAATTGATAGTTGCTTGCTGAGTTCCCCAGCCACCTAACCACGAACCAAACATCTGGCCATTTGAACTAAATTCAACTTTAGAATATGTATAATCAGCTGTTGCTACTATGTTTTCGTTAAATTCATATTGAATAGTAACTTGGCCATTAATTCTTAGACGGTCATTATCCTTGAATTGATAAGCTGAAGGCTCTTGATAGAAAGTTTTACCATCAGCTCTTTGATTATTATTTGTAATACCCGCAGCATTTTTATCAACTCTCGAGTAGCCTTCAATTAAGGCTAAATCTTCTACGGTAATCCAATTCGATTCTCTAGTACCTGTCTCTCTGTTATTTCGATCTTGGAATGATCCAGAGACTGCATAACCCCACTTACCTTTATTTGAGCTATGAACGAAAGCGGCTTCAAGAGGATTTTTACCCTCTTTGCTTGAAGTATCTTTAAGCATATCAACACTAAAGGATGTAAGGTCGCCCGGAATAGCAAGCGGCTTTGTAGTTACCATGTTGATAGTTGATCCAATTCCACCTGACGGCAAGCTGCTGTTGGTTGACTTATAAACTTCGACAGCTGATACACCATGGGAAGAGATATCACCAAAATTAAATGATCTACCTCCACCCCATTGACCTGGCACGGTTGGCATTTGCCTTCCATTCAAAGTAACTAAATTTAATTCAGGGCCAAAACCTCGAACAGCTACCCTCTCTCCCTCTACATTGCTTCGATCAATACCTATACCAACAACTCTAGCCAAAGATTCTGCTAAATTTCCATCTGGAAACTTACCAAAATCTTCTGCTGTAATTGCATCAACAATACCAACATTGTTTCTTTTAATTCCGATTGCGGTCTCTAGACTTCTTCTGATTCCAGTTACAACAACTTCTTCAACCCCATCCTCATCGGACGTATATGTAGTCGATGTGTCAAAACCTGACATTTGCACTGATGTATCTTTTTTCTCAAGGGAGATTACCTCGGTTGTTTCTGACTCTTTTGTATCTATGTCTGCTGGCGAGATAGGGTTATCTGCAAGCACAAAAAAAGGAAGCATCAGCATGGATAGCTTAAATAATTTCATTATAATTTCCCCGAAGTAATAGATGAATAAAACGAAATTATCTCTATATTAAAGGTATTGTCAAGGAGAAGAAATTACCTTTTCGTGAGTCTAAAAAAACACATATTTTAATTGCATAAAATACTATTTTTTAAAGAGCAATGTCATCCTATCTGATTCACCAATTGACTCATATTTAGCTCGATCTTTGTCCTTCAATCGGTAAGATGGTGGTAGCGTCCATACTCCTTTCGGATGATCAGCTGTATCGTTTGGATTTGCGTTTATCTCAGATGTTCCTACCAATACAAATCCAACCTCTAAAGCTTTTTCAATTGCTAAAGACTGAGTCACATAGCCACTTTTTTTCATATATTCCATAGACGATCCTTCAGGAGCTCTGTGCTCCACTACGCCAAATAAACCTCCTGGCTTAAGAGAATTGTATGCTTCTAACATAACTGCTTGCATTGAATCGCGCGCTAACCAGTTATGAAGGTTTCTGAATGTAACTACAAGATCCTGAGTCTCAGGCTCTGTAAAAGCATTTGATGGAGGTACATCAGAAGTAATAACTCTAACACCCTTAAACAATGGATTTGATTTAACTTTTTCATCAAAGGCAGTCCTTGAACGCAAATAGTAATTGCCTGCATCTGGATTATGATGAGTGACAGACAATTGACCATTTGCATTTAAATACGGTGCCAAAATCTCGGTATACCATCCTCCTCCAGCAGAAAGCTCCAAAACATTCATAGACGGATTAATTTGAAAAAAAGAAAGAGTTTCGTAAGGATTTCTATACTTATCTCTCTTGACGTAAGAAGGATTTCTATTTGGATCATTAATCGCCTCAAGCAGTGCATCTCTTAGATTTGCAATGTTATCTGATTGAGAGCAACCAAAAATTACCAAAGATAAACATAAGGCACTAAAAGTATTTTTCATTTATATCTCCTTTATGAATGACAATGTTAATCTAGCATTAGTATTTTTAACAGGAGATTAAATGAAATGGTTAAATAAAATTGATAATTTCTCTTTTATAGTTGGAAGATCTTTATTAGGCATGTATTTTATTGGTCCCGGATTAAGCAAGGTATTCAATTATGCTGCGACTCTCGCATTAATGAAAGTAAAAGGAGTTCCATTCAGCTCATTACTCTTGCCTGTAACTATTGCAATTCAAATTTTTGGAGGACTTCTTTTAATACTTGGAAGAAATTTAAGAACAGCTTCACTTATACTTTTTGGATTAACAATCATAATAAATATCTTTATTCATAATTTTTGGACCCTTGCAGGAGATCCAACACAAGCGCATGAAGTACAAAATTTTGTAAAAAACTTGGCAATAGGTGCAGGGTTGTTAGTTCTAGCTACAAAAGATAAAGGCTAAGAGTTTGCAAGAAACCCATCGTTCCAAGCCAACCAAAATGCGCTAGGCGAGATATTGTTTTATTTTGATGATTCCATACCGCAAAGGCTCCAAAAGCGCCGCATGCTCCAAAGGAAGGAATCCAAAATCCCAGTAAACCAAATAGGCCAAGCAGTCCCAGCAATCTCATTGAACTGCCGGGTTGACTGGGATGAACTTTATTAAGGAGACCTGTTAAGCCGATAAGACCTAATAATCCAATCAGCCCAAGGTAACTCACAAATTAATCTCTAGGACGAGACTCGTTGACAACAAGTTTTCTGCCTTCGACTTCAGCATCATTTAAAGCTTGAATTGCATTTTCGCCGCCGTCTGACATTTCAACAAAACCAAATCCTCTAGAGCGATTAGTTTGACGATCAGTAATGACCTTAGCTGATGTTATGGTGCCGTGCTCTGCAAAAATTTGCTCAAGAGCAGCATCATCTATACTCCAAGGGAGGTTTCCAACATAAATATTCATATTATTCCTTTCTAATGAATTTAAAAAAAGCAGTGTAACGTATTTTTAAGAATAAAACTCAATATATTAAACATTTAAAAACTCTAGTGTTTCCTCTCCAAAATCAGACCACCATTCCATCCCCATTAGGTTGATTCTTTTAAGATTTGCTTCTGAGGTATCATCCATTCTTCGGTTTACAAGACCAGTGGATGAATTTACTCTAAGATAGTTGTCGCCAATTAAATCGCTAGCAATTTCATCAAACATACTAGACTCGAGCATAATTCCTAAAATATCGTGATTAAGCCAATTTAAAGCTCCCCACTTAACAGAGTTCTTGCCATTAATTTTTCTTCTATTAATACCAGTACCGATACTCAAAACTTTTATCTCATGATCAGGAAAAAGTTTCTTAGCCTCAGAGTATCCAAGCAAGGATGGGTTATTTGCAACTATACCTCCATCTATAAGCCAAGTTCCATCATCAATTTCTTGAGTTGAATAGTAGATAGGAGCTGCGCTGGTTGCGCTCGCTGCACTAACCATTTTAATACCTGGAGAATCATAGGAGCTTAACAAGCGAGGTTTTCTACTTTCAACGTCATAAGCCAGCACTGCAACAGATTTTTTAGCCTCACCGAGGGATTGATCTTGAAAATATTCTAAAAGTACATTTCGCTTGCCCTTTCCATCGTATTTAGGTTTTGTTTGAAGAAAAGAAGCATTATCCCAAAATGATTTAGACATTGTTTTTACTAAATTATCTTTTGACCAAAATTCTTCAAGCTCAAAGCAATCTAATCCTCGGCCAGCCAAATGAAGTACATTTATTCCGCCAGCACTGGTTCCAATAAAAAAATCAAATAAATCAAAAATTTTCTTTCCAGATGCTATTTCTAACTGCTTTAAAAAAACAACTTCTGCAATTGCTCTTACGCCTCCTCCATCAAGAGATAAAATAAACTTTGGTTTATTTGGGGGATTAAAATATTTTAATAATTTACGCATTTAGAGGTTTAATTCCCCTCTTGAAAAATTTTATTTAATAGTTTGCTTAGTCGGATTGCTCCTAATGCAATTCTTTCATGAATAATATCAAAGTGATTTTCCATATATTCACTAGTAACAACTTTTAATTTATTGTCTCTATAACCAACTGATTCCTGCATTGCAAGGTTTCTGCTTTCCTGAGCCCAAGATTCAATTTCATTTGCATGAAACACGTTCAAGAATTTACCGATCTTCTTATCAACTTTTTCTGAAAAATAATTCTTGTAATGGATTAACTCCATATGTTCAATAATTTGCCCATCCCACAAACTATGCATATTTGTCTGACGACCATCAGCAAATTCTAATAAGTGATCATTGCCTCCTCTATCATGGGGATAACCAATATGCATAGGCTGATGAATGTCTCCAACAAAATGACCAATAAACCACAAAGCTTCTTTTTTGTTTTGTGTTGAAGTTGATGGATCTCTTAAAATTGATATTTGTTCGTGCATTGAAAAAAGTAGGCAACCATTTTCTGGACATTTTGCTTTATAAATATTTTGCTCAGAATCAGGTAGATTTATATAATGCCAAGACCTAGTTTCTTTCCTTTCGTCAGCTTTTACCCAATCTGCCCAAAGACATGCTTCTCCAAAAGAGCCAATTTCTTGAATCAGCGGGTCAAGGATTTGAATTGTTGAAGGTGTTAATAATTCATATGCTTTATCGCAAACCATTTTATGGCCCGTTTCCCACCATGCTTCTGCATTGAGAGATAAAACAAATCCGCAAAAAAATATGAATTTTTTTACTGAATGCATAATTATTTTTTTTCAGCTATTGCACTAGATATCGCTCGGAAAATAGCAACGTGCTCATCTTTGGAACGATCTTTTTCTTGAGGAAACTTATAATTTGATGAAGTTTTAGCTATTACTACATTATTTATTGGATCAATAAAAACATGTTGGTTGTAAATGCCTGACGCCATATATTCATCATCTGGAAAACCAGGGATCCACCATTGATAGCCATAACCCCACGTACTTGATGAATTAGAATTTTCTCCAGGCTTGAGATGATCTTCATCAATGGTGTGAGAGGCATCAACCCATTCTGCAGGAACAATTGATTCTCCCTCCCAAAAACCTCTATTTAAGTAAAGCAATCCGAACTTAGCATAATCTCTCAACGAAGCATTTAGGCCGCCTAATGCTACTTCCATGCCTGTATTATCAATCATGTAATATGCATCATGCTCCATTCCGATCTTATGCCAAATGTCCTCTTTGAGATTATTTGTAATTGACTTGCCTGTCACTTCCTCTAAAAGCATGGCAAGCATTTGAGTATCTATGCTTACGTAATGATTATATGTACCTTGTGGTTTTTCATTTTCTAAAGACTTAGCAAAATCTCTCATTGAAGTTCCAAAGGAAATCGTTCTTCCAAATCTATTAATATCTGAGTTATAGTCAGCATAATCCTCGTTAAACTTGATCCCTGATGACATTTGAAGCAGATTTTTGATAGAAACATTGTTGTAACCTGTGTTTGAAAAGTCTTCAAGATATTTGGTGATCGGATCATTAATACTATCTATCTGGCCTCTTTCAATTGCTATTCCAATTAAAGCTGAAAGAAAGGATTTTGCTACAGACCATGAAATATGCTGAGATGATTGGTCATTATTATGCCAATAGTTTTCATACAAGATCGTGTCATTATTCAAAACAATTAAGCCATCTGTTTCGTAATAATCTAAGGCATCCATTAAATTTCGCGCTTCGCCATCAAAGAAGTATGTTTGAGGCAATTCAAAATCTTTTACGTTAAATAAAAATGAATTTTTGGATGCAGGAATCACTGGACCAATTTGAAAAACTTTATCCATGTTAATAAAGTTATAAGCAATTTTGTCTTGCTCATATAAATTTATCATTTTATAAACTCTTAACAACTTTGGAGCATAAATCAAAGCAGCTATAAAACTTACCAAAGCAATAGATAACAATATTTTATTCAACATAGTATTTTTTATTGAAACATGGCTTGATCAAAAGCTTGAAGATATTCAGTAGATATTTCTTCTAATTGTCGCTTATAACCTTTATGGGTGAATATATAAAAATCTTTATTTTCAATTCCAGTGAATATAGCTTTTGCAGCTTCTACAGGGGATATTGGATAGGTATTTTGTGCGTCTTCAGCTGCAACCTCAAGCATAGCTTTTGGATCGACATTGTTCTCTTCAGCTTTTTTTTCAACATCTTTTTTTTGAGAACTCCCAAATGTACTGTTTACAATATTTGTAGTAACTTCTCCGGGGCATACAATACTCACGTCAACATTTGAACCAGTTAATTCAGCTCTCAAGGATGTCATTAGACCTCTAATTCCAAATTTAGAGGCTGAATAAAGCCCCAACATTGGATAAGCAATGAAACCAGAAGTAGAGCATGTTGCAACAATATGTGATTCTTCTCCAGAAGACTGCATTTTAGGTAAAAAGGCATGCACCCCATTAAAACAGCCTCCAAGATTTATGTTAATTAGCCAATCATACATATCTCGATTTACTTGACTTATGGGTGCTGGGCCTAATACTCCGGCGTTATTAAATAGGAGATGACAATTTTGAAAAGTTTCAAATGTTTGGCTAGCGAGATTTTCAACTTCATTCAAATTGCTTACATCAATAACTCTGGCTATTGCCTCAACTCCTTTACTTTTTACTAATTCAAGCGTCTCATCTAAGCCAGCTTGATCTACATCTGCTAAAACAAGGCGCATTTTTTTATCTGCTGATACCTCTGCAATACCCCTACCAATACCACTCCCAGCACCAGTAATTACAGCAACTTTATTTTCAAAATTTTTCATTTATCTCTCAAAAAATCAAAACTCATACATTATCTTAACTCAAATAAACCTAAAAATATTTGATTAGAACATAAGCAGAGGGAATAACTGCTGCCCAGAGAATTAAGGCCATTAAAAGTGGTTTTCCATCAATTAATTTAATCTCATAAGCATTGAACTGACTGCCAATACAAAATAAACCAAAGAGAAGAAAAATTTTGCTGAATGTTTGGAAAAAATTAATAGTCTCATCATTAAAATTTAATAGAGTATTTAAAGTTATTGCTACCATAAAAAATAAAATGAATCTTGGAAATTTGGCTGTTGTTGCTTGTTTATTAAAAATCCAATTTGCAATTAAAATTAATGGTATAAGCCATATTGTTCTTCCTAATTTTAATGTAGCTGCAACTTGAGCAGACTCACTACCATAAGTTAATGCAGAACCAATCACTGAACTTGTGTCGTGGATAGCAAGAGCAGACCAAGCTCCAAACTCAAAATTTGTCATTTCAAGATAGCTGCCAATGATTGGAAATAATATGATCGCAACAGCATTTAATAAAAAAACTATAGTCATTGCTATTAAGAGCTCTTGAGGCTTAGCCTTGATTATTGGAGCTATGGCTGCCATAGCAGTTCCACCACAGATAGCTGCGCCTGACGATAGTAAAAAGGCAACACGATGATGAATGCCAAGAATTTTCCCAAGAATTAATCCTGCAATAAAAGAGACTATGACAAACAATGATATCCATAATAGATATTGTGAACTTACATCTAGTGCATATGGCAAGCTTATGGTTGCTCCCAATAGAACAATGCCAATTTGCAACGGAATAGTCTTGATGCGTCTGCTAAAAAAATTTTGGGATGGCTGAAAAAGATATGCATACAGAATTCCAAGAAATATTGCTAAGGCTGCGTTACCAAATAAAAGAGAAGTTAAAACCAGCAGTGCAAATATAAAATTAGGCAATGTTAAGCATCCTACGTTATTAATAAATAATTAACTCTAATAGTAAGTGGTATCGAGTAAAAGAACCAACCTTTGATAGTAAATTTTTTATCTTATAATTTTTTTTCTCAGCCTGATGCTCTTTGGAGTAACCTCAACTAACTCATCGTCCTCAATAAATTCTAAAGCTTGCTCTAGGGTATGTTGGATATGAGGGATCAGTATAAGATTTTCATCTGTTCCTGCTGCTCGAATATTGGTCAGTTGCTTTGCTTTTGTTGGATTAACAGGCAAATCATTATCTCTTGAATGCAATCCAACTATCTGACCTTTATAAACCTCAAGACCGTGACCAACGAACATCTTTCCCCTATTTTGTAAATTAAATAATGCATATGCTAAAGTTTTTCCAGTAATCATTGAGACCATTACACCATTCTGACGAGAAGCAATTTCACCTTTTTTAGCAAGGCCGTAATGATCAAAAACGCTAGTTAAAACTCCGGTTCCACTTGTTATGGTAAGAAATTGTGATCGAAATCCTATTAATCCCCTTGAAGGAATAATAAAATCAAGTTTCATTCGGCCATTTTCTGTAATTTCCAATGATTGAAGATCAGCCTTTCTATTGCCCATTTCTTCCATAATTGAACCTTGATGTTTCTCCTCTATATCAATTACAACAATCTCATATGGTTCATGAATCTCTTCATTTACTTCTTTTTGAATCACTTGAGGTTTCGAGACAGCTAATTCAAAATTTTCTCTACGCATTGACTCAATTAATACTGATAAGTGCAATTCTCCTCGACCTGAGACCTTAAATTGATCTGGGCTGTCTCCCTCTTCAACCCTTAGGGCCACGTTATGCATTAATTCTTGATTTAGTCTTTCCTTGATATTTCTTGATGTCACGTATTTACCTTCTGTCCCACAAAAGGGTGAATCATTAACTTGAAAGACCATACTTACTGTTGGCTCATCTACTGATAATGGTGGCAAAGGATTAATATGTTCCGGATCACATAATGTGTCAGAAATATTCAATGCATCTACTCCGGTAATACAAATAATATCGCCAGCCTTTGCATCATTAATTTCAACTCTCTCTAGCCCATGGTGACCAAGCACTTGAAGAATTTTAGCTTTTCGTTCGACTCCATCTTTATTTACTACAATCACCTTATCATTTGGTTTGACGCTGCCACCAGTGATTCTGCCAATGCCAATTACACCGACATAACTATTGCTATCTAATGCTGAAATTTGCATTCTAAATGGAGCATTTTGATCAACCTTCGGAGCAGAGACTTTCGATGTAATCATATTTAATAAAGG
>Ga0163109_10000581_pt1 | contig 29106 bp, 30 predicted proteins | sample CRUFie1St13metaG_FD_108704 | JGI IMG/M metagenome (GOLD analysis project Ga0163109, IMG submission 108704) | Marine microbial communities from the Costa Rica Dome - CRUD Field 142mm St13 metaG | ecosystem: Environmental > Aquatic > Marine > Oceanic > Photic zone | place: Costa Rica: the Eastern...
GAATTTGATCCATCGTGATAAATGTGTAAATCGTCTCCAGTTCCAACTTTTATTTTATCGTTGTCAGCTATGACGATATCGTTACCATTACTTGCTAAGTCACCGCCTAGCTGTGGTGATGTGTCATTTACCAGATCAGTAACTCCACTAGATAATTTAGCTGCTGTAACTGCTCCGTTTTGTAGGATTGCTGTTGATACTGTGTTGTTACTTGGTGTACCAATATTTACTGTCGAGCCGAGTACAACAACGAAAGAGTCACTCCCAGAAGGTATGGCAGAACTAAAAGTAACAGTAGATCCACTAAGAGTGAACCCCTCACTTGGCTGACCTGTTCCAGCGTTAGGTTTTTGAACGACTCCATTTATTGAAATTATTAATTGTTGTGCGTTTGTAGGTGCATTGGAAACTGTAAATGCAGTCCTACTTCCATCGAAACTTTCAGAGAAAGAAGAAATAAAGAAGTTACCTACTGACTGTGCTTCTTCCCACGCACTATTAGTTGCGTTATAGACTAATAATTTTGAAGTAGAAGTATTAAAGAATAAATCTCCAGCATCTAAAGCAGAAGTAGGGTTACTAGAACCTACACGATAACGAGCATTAAAATCATTAATATCATCGCTAAGTTGTTTAATATCATCTTCTTTACCAAGGATCTTATGGTAGTTATATGTCTGACTAGAACCTGTAGAACTAACCATTAAGCCAACACCAGCAGCTAAAGTTTCACCATTTAAACTAGATGGAGCATTATTAATAGTTACAGTTGAACCACCTACAGTTCTACCTGTGGTACTTACTCCAGAACCATTAAATACAACTCCTCCAGCATCAGATATAGATATAACTACACCCGCTGCTGGCTGTGTATTTGGGAAACTTACTTCATTAGATATAACTTCAAGACCACCTAAAGGTGCTATCTGTGCAGCTACATAATCAACAACAGCTCCAGAAGTAGGAAAACTTGCATCACTATCAGATATAGTTGTTTGCTTTGTTAAGCCATCAATCTGGTTAAGGTCTGCTATGTCAGCAGTTAAAACTGTACTGTCAGCTAATTTAGAAGCTGTACCTGATTGCATGCCAGCTAGAGTTGTTAGCTCGGCATCGGCTATTTTAGATGTTGTAACTGAGTTAGCTGCAAGATGACTAGAATCTAGAGGGCTACTAGCTATAAGTGACTTTATTTCTCCTACTGTTTGGTCTTGAGTCGCATTTTGCTCAATGTTATTAAGCTTATTATGGTCGGCATCGGTGAAAACATTGCTATCACTAGCACTTTCAACGAGTGACCTGATCTCACTTGCAGTCTGATCGTCCTTAGCATTAACCTCTATTCCATCTAATTTAGCTCCATCAGCAGATACATCTCTTCCATCTACAGTTCCAGAGGTAACTATATTTTGTGAACCAAAATTAGGGGATATTTTTGTACCATCAATCGCCGCTGAACCATTTATATCTGCATTTACGATACTTCCATCAATTATTTTTGAACTATCTACACTATTTCCAGCCAACATCCCGTTAGTTACCGTTCCTGTGTCTCCAGTTGTGACAACATTTCCAGATACATTGGGTAAAGTTATAGTTCTGTCTGCTGTAGGGTTTTCAACTGTTAATGTTGTTTCGTTTGCATCATCAGATGTACCCTCAAAATGAATTTTATTGCCTATTCCAAAATTTAAATCTCCAGAAAATGTAGCTCCTAGCGTACTAGCAGCTTGTTCTACTGTTTCTTGGTTAATAAATAAGTTTTGTTGAAAATTAGCATTTAAATCTTCAGCTTTTAATGCAGATCCACTAGCTAAAGTATGCTTACTACTTGCATCATCTGTCTGTCTAAAGATTTGTATGTTTGATTGGTTGGCTGGAGCTGTGTTGAACTCAATAGTTGTGGCGTTTGCGAAAGTAAAGGCAGTTGTGTTTACTCCATCAACTCTTACCTTTACGTCTGATTGTTCTATATAAGGAAATGGTATTGAATATAATTTGGTACTACCATTCCCCGTATATTGTTGTACGGTCTGTGCCATTTATTTAAATTATTAGTTGATAGATTTAACGTCTTATTTGTAAGTTCTTCCAATTTTGATACTTAATATCTAGCTCTGGATGATCCCGTATTACAAAGGGTAATGATAGATCCTTAGCTTCTTTATGTACCGCTTCAATCATTGCATGTATCTGTTTTTCTACAGTATCAAGCTGAGTATTAGGCATATTTATAGGAGTCGTTGCTTTTAACTTGTTATACTGATTTACTAATTTTTTATATTTTTTGTTTTGAGTAAATAAGAATCTTAATTTTCCCTCTAATTTACCCTCACTAAACATATATTTGTTAAAAGAAGATTGCTCTTCATTAGTTAAATCTAGTCCTTTATATTGTGCTATTTCAGGTTTGTTAAAATTAAATCCTACGTCATACATTTGTTTTTTTACAAAATTATTAGGATCAGCTTCTGTAATTTTTCCAGCATATCCAAAGGTAGTAAATAAATTATTAACTACACCAGTAAAATAATTTGTACCTTGGCTTCCAGCTTTTTTTAAAGGTTGTCCAGTGTATCTATCGTACTTAAGAGGATTACCTACACCCATTAATACTCTACCCCTAACTCTTGCTAGAAAATCTCTACCAGTATTATTAGGATCAGAGTTCATAGTTTGGTATGGCTGTACAAGATCAAATAATTGACGTGTAAAACCAGCCCAAAATAATGGGTTGTATGGATGAGGTACGTTTGTAGCTAAATCAGATCCAACTCTAGATAGTTTTAAACCTGTACCTTCTTTATTTACATATCCATTAAGATCTAAATACTCAACTTGGTTTTGTAGACCCCTTAAAAATGTTTGGTCTAAGACTGCAACGCCAAGAGTCGCTACGAATAGCGAGGCTGCTTGTGTAAATTTCTTTTCACCAAAAGCTTGATCTCTAGTAAGTGTTACTAAATCAGCAGTAATAGTAGCGATAGAACTAAATGGTTGAATACGGTCATGTGGTATCGCTGTATATCCAGTAGATGTCCAAGGTGTTGGTATAATCCATGAATTTTTTGGCATGCCATCTGGAGGATAATTACCAGTTAAATTTCCTGTCAAAGCTAATCCAGCCTGACTCATAACAAACATTCGAGTAAAAGCTACCTGAGATTTAAGTTGCATTTCTGCGACTTCTCCCATTTCTCCACTTATGATTGCTTTATATCTAGGCACACTTTTTTCTATCAATCCTGTTGGATCAAGAGCATAAAAACTTCTACCTAAACTATCTAGGAAATTCCAAGACAACCTAGCAAAAGGCATAAAGTATGTTTCTATAAATGCGTTTTTACTTGTTTGTTCAAGACCTTTAAAGAAATTATCAGGAGGTGTTGCATATTTTCCTGTAGGGATATTTTCTTGCATAGTCAAGTTTTTAGCTCTTTGTATTACACCTTCATCTATTAATCTTCCGTGAGTAACTCCATCCTCAAAAATATTACCCATTGATTGCCTTACATATTGCTCTAACTGCTTACCCTGTTGTATAGCTTGTTCACCTTTCTTAAAAAGATTTTTTGGATTAATTTTTAAATCAAATACTCCATCTTCAAAAGCTTTTACAAATGCTCTTCCTGTTGCTTCTTGATGACCAACGACAACATTAGCCGCATCATCTTGTGCTATTAAAAATCTTTTAGCAAAGTTTGTAAATGGATTATATATAGCCATTTGCATCCAATAATTAATATGGATCTTTGCTATTTCAGTTTTATTACCACCCTCTCTAGCTACTTTATCTAATAACATAGTTTTTGCTGCCTCTAATTCTAGTGACTTTCTTTTCCACGTTTTAGATAATTCATATACTCTAGAACTTGCGTTGATAGATTGATTATTTTTAGCAGCTCTTTTAAATGCAAATAAAGCATCATTAACAGCACTTTGTGTACCAACTAACTGACCTAATCCATACATAACATCTTTAATATCACCTCCTCTAAAAATAGGAGAAGCAATATTTCCAAGAGGTTCTGATATAAGACGAGCTACGTTTGTTGCTCCAGCCGCAGTTTGTGGGTTTACTGTTGCTAAAAGTTTTGCATAGTAAAGAGTTCTTATAGAGTCACCGTTTACATTAAGTGTATTTTTTAAAGCATCAGATAAGTTCTTTGTCATACCAAAAACTTCATCTGGAGGTGCGCCAGCAACATAATCTATATACTCTTTTAAAGTTTCTAGATCTTTTGTATTTCCAGCTTTAGCACTTTCCCATAACTCTCTAAGTGTTTTACCAGCATCAGTATCTGTTTTTTTAATGAGTGTAAGGTCGCGTGGAGTTATTTTGTCTGTAGGTAAATCTTTAGCTCCAAGTGGTTGTTTATATCCTTCTCTTAATTTTTCAAAAACATTTTTCTGTTGAGTTATACCTTCTACAGCCCATTGCCTTTTACCTCTTCTTAAAGGTATTAATAATAAATCACCTTTCTCAACTAACTGAACCATGTTTTCCATAGCTTGAGTAAAGTCAATCTTGGCATTATCTAAATTTCTTACTACTCTTGCTTGCTTGGCAAATCTAACTCCTAATTCTTCAGCCATTAATCCAGCGGCTGCAAAAAAGTCTGGAGATATTTTTACATTTTCTCTCAACATTCTTTGCCAATCTATACCATCAAAATCATTAAGACTTTTTCTTGGATCAAGTGGTACAACACCTTCTTTATAAAATTCTCTAGCAAAAGCTGTTATATCTTCACCTAATAGATTTGCATTTTTTGACCAAAAATGATTAGCTCTTTTTAGTGCTACGTCTAAATCTGCTGGGAAATTTTTTAGTTTATTTAGATTACTTGTTATTTCTTGTAATGCTCTTTGCACTCCAACTTCATCAGTCAAAGATCCCCAGTTTGTAAAGAAGTTACGATCAGCTCTTGTCATACCATCAGTGCCAATCTCGTTTGCACCTCTAGTAGCGGCTGTATCTGGCTGTAAACCTCTAGCCATTTCTGTATGAAATGCTTCCTTAGATGTATATACGTTACCTTCACTTGGCTTAGATACATTGACAGAATTATCAATATCCATCACATCGTGAGGTTCTTTTTTAAAGTTGTAAGGAATTTCGTTTACATCTTCTACTTTTTTATAAACTTCTACAGCATCTGTCCCTAAAATTTTTGATGCTTTTTTTACACCCTCTGGCAAATCTTTTACTTCTATAACATCTACATCAATAACTTGCTGTGTTGTAATTGCAGACGTTGGTAGTTGTTTTTGTATTGGTGGAGGTGTCCCATCAGTTCCCCCTTCTAATAATTTTTTATTTTCTTCAGCACCTTCTAGTAAAGCTTTTTGCTGTACTTTAGATGACTTTTTAAAAATATCTATAAATTTATTTACCGAAAGGTTTATACCTAAGTTTTGTATAAATCCAACAGTTGCTACAAATGCTTGACCTCTAAAATTTTTACCTTCGATCATATCTATAGCAAGTTGATCTCCGTCAAAACCAAGACTATCAGCTATTTTTCCAAATCTAGTTGCTAAATATCTACCAGCTATTAAATCGTCAGCAGCATCTTGAGTAACAGTTTCAATCCCACTTTCAACTAATAAACCTTTAGTACCAGTAGTTAAAGCCGTTTTTCCTCCAACAGCACCAAAAAGTAATGTAGGAGTAACAATTTGAGCTATTTCAAAAACAGTTTCACCAAGTGGACTATCTTTTAAGGTAGCTGGAGGATCAGCCCAAGGTGTTTTTTGGTTTGTAAGTCTGCCAGCTAAGGTAAATGGTAAAGCTATACCACCTTCCATACCAGAGGCAATACCTTCTAGAACAACACTTGTTTTATCTAATAAATTATCTTCACCCTTTCTACGTTTTTCTGCATCTTTTTCAGCTACTTTTGCCTTTAAGTCCTTCGTTTCTTTAGAACCAAGAACAAATTTATCTATACCTTCAGTTATGTTGTTAAGAAAAGGTACATTTTTTGTAGTTTCTTTTAAACCAGCAGCATACACATTCATAGCATCTGCTGTTAGACCATCGGCATTTATTAAATAATCAAGAGTTTGTCCTGTTTTAGTAATAAAACCTTCTTTTCTTTCTACTTTTTGCGCTGCTTGAACTGGGTCTACCTGTTCAGCTACTTCGTTTGTTTTTTCTGTATTGCCATCATCTACATTAATAGGTGGCGTAATTTTTTTTTCGGGATCTGGATAAACTTCAAAATCCCTATTTTCTAATATTGGCATTGTTATTTAAATATTTCGCTTGCAACTTCTAGTATTTGCCTATTAGTTGCATAAGGATTAAGACAGACTCGATATTTAGCTGGATCAACTTTAAGATCTTCTAGGATTTTATCTAAATCTCTAACTCCAAAGTTTGTATCTATGTTGAGAAATGAGTTTGTACTTTTTACGTCTTCCCATGTCCCATCTTCAAAATTACCCGTTAATATTTTTGCTGCTTTATTTGATACACCATTATTTAACAAGTATTCAGTAGAAGCTACATAGTTAGGTTTGTCTTTAGATAAGGATGTTTGTGGACGATATACTTGTCCCAAACCATGATTTGTACTTTGTCTATTTAAAAACTGAAGTGGTGTCATACCAACAGCAGTAGCAGCTTCAATTAGTGTTTCATTAAAAGATCCATTTTGTATATATTCATCTACAAAAACTTTATGTGTTTCCTTTTTAAAAATCGTATCACCTCTTGCAGCTTTAAATGTTGCTATTGATTCAAGACTTATTTTGTCAGAAGCATTAAAGTCAAACCTAACAGGTTTAAAAGAATTATCTTTATCACCAAAAGCTCTAGTTAAATTCTCTGAACTTTTTAGTAAGGACTTAAGTTTTCTTGTTCCCTCAGACACAAAAACAGAATTATCATTTGCAAAAGGTTTAACGTAATACTTACCACCCTCTGACGTTACTTGTAGTTTGTAATAATCTTTAAGTGCCTTATCTATCTCTGCAATTTGTGTTCCTGTACTTTTGTCTTGATTTAATTTGTAAGTTGTAAGAGCAATTTTTTTAAGATCTAATTCTAAAGCTGCATTAATTCTTGCTCTATCACTTGTATTATCTAAATATCCAGCACTTGTAGCAAATAAAACTTCACCAAACTCATTAACTTCAGCTCCAATTCTTATTTTAAATTCGTCTAAATATCCTTTGGTTACGTCATCAGTAAAGGTTTTTGCACCACCATCAGGAATTACAGGATTCTTATTATCTAATTCTGCTATAGCTTTATCGTATCCTTTTTTACTAATAACACTTAGTTTTAGTTGTTCATCTAATACTTGTTTAGAAGTTATCTCTCCAGTAACTACTTGTTGGTAAATGTTTGCATCTTCTATTTTTTGTATATCATTTATTTGTAAACTTTCTATTTCAGATGCTAATTTATCAGCCTCTTGGTAGTATCCAGCATCATTTAAAATTTTAATTGATTCAATAACTATATCTCTTCTTTTTTCTGGTTCATTTACACCACTTAGTTTTGCAAACATATCTTTTTCAAAACCAGCAACAGTAGCACTTCTTATATTTTTTTTATCAGCACGAATTTGTTCAGCAAGATTCATTATCTTGATGCTATAGACAGGATCATCAGCAAGTTTTGTGCCTACGTTATATGAGCCATCTTTATTTTTTACTTTGAAAATATTTAGTAAAGCAGTCGCACCTTCAACATCTTGATTTGCACGATAGTAATTTGATAAATGATTAAAGCCAGCTTCAAAAGCATCAGCTTTATTGTCGTAAGCACCTGTTGAAAATAATTTTGGTAGTAAATTATCAACAACACCCTGTATAGGCTGACCACTATCTAGTGCAATAGTGGCATTATCCGTATGTTCAAGTACTCTTTTTTCTTGTGCAAGAGCTATTTTTTCTTGATTAAATTTATTTAATAAAGATCCATAGACTCTTTTTGCTGTTGGAATATATGTGTCATAAAGAGTCTTACCACTTAGCTCGTTAGGAAAATAAGACTTAGTTACAAAATCTAATCCAACATCTATTACTGCTGGAAGCTGGTCTACTGTTGCATCTTTAGCAACAATTATAGTTCCATCAGATAATTGTATTTTTGTATCGCTTCTTAAAAAAGCTTCTAAATCAGACTCTAAACTTGCGGCTGCTGTATATGTTGTAATTTGAGTTGACGATCTAGCTGCCTCTGCATCCGCAGTTTCTGATATTATTTCTTCTTCTATAGCCGCATTATTATTACTTACACTTTTTGCAGCTTCTACATTATTTGAACTTTGATCAGTAAGATCAGTTTCATACTCAGCTACTTCTTCTAATTTTGTGTTTGGTTCTTCTTCAACAATAGATCCACCAAGCTCAGGTTTTAAAAAATCTAGACCTTGCTGCTTTCTATCTTCTTCTTCTTGTTGTTTTTGTATTGTGTCTATCGCAGAAAGACCACTTTGAGCAAACGATAAAACTGCTTTTACTTTTGCAAACTGAGCATTTCCTTTGGCTACTGAAGCATTAAAATCAGCTTGGTTAACAGCAGCTTGCCGCTGTTGATTTCTTTGCAAACTTTTTATTTGTTCAGCTTTTCTTTTTGCTTCCTCTCTTATTTGCTTTGAAGGATCAAAGGCTTTTTCGGCAACGAATTGCCCAGAGGCTGCAAAAGATTTGAACTGATTATTAAAGTTTGGCTCTTTATAAATTCTTGCCATTTATCCAAAATCATATGTTGGTTTTTTTAAATCCAAAGGATATTCACCTGTTATATCAGGAGGTAAGACGGCGGCTTGTACTGGAGCTGGTATAGATGCAAGTGCAATATTTACTTTTGATTGCCTTTGTGTTTCAATATTTGACGTTTGTATATCTGATTGTTGATATAGACTATCCTTGGAAGCAAGTTCTTTAGCAGCGGCAAATCCACCTTTTCTTTCAGCATCTAAAGCTAATAAACCGATTGATTGACCTGTACCTCCCGTAGCAAATACTGAACCTTTAGCTCCTATTTGTTTTGCGTATATATCTTGCATCTTAAAAGCAGCCGCCGCTCTAGCATCATTTTTCTTTATTTGTTCCGATACATATGCTTTATTAGCTGCTGTGTTTGCGTTAATAATATCTTTTTGACCAGCTAAATCAGCCGCTTGTTGCGCTCTTATAGCTGCGATATGGTTACTTACTGTTTTTTGATTTTCGTAATTTTGTTGTAATTGTTGATTTTGATGAGTTATCTCAGCACGACGTTTCGCAACTCGCGCTTGGTAATTTGCTTGTGCGATACTCGCAGCAGTTCCAATACCTGATACAACTACACCCGCTATTGCTACTGTACACATAATTTTACTATTTCTATATAGGGCAGTTGGTGTGGGTCAGTTATAACTTTTCTTATAGATTTAAAACCTAAAAGTTTTAAAAGTTTGTGATGAAATGTGTTTCTTGCATCTACTTTGTTTGTCAAAATTTTGTATTGCTTTTGCTCGCTTAACCACTTTTTGCATTGTTTAACAAACGTGTAAGGATTTTTTTTTATATGTGGCGTACATATCATCCAAATACTACCCTCTATAGGCGAAACGTATGATATTCCTCCTAAGCCACTTATGTCACCATACTTGTTAAAAAATGCTAGACATGGATCACTAGCATAAAAAGAAAAATAAAGACTTAGGATGTTATGTCCTAAGCCTTCCATTTCTTGTAAATCTTCTGGTAAAAGATTATTGGCAACTTGCAATACATCATCGAAAGTAGCCGCTCGATAATACGGAGTTATTGTAATGTTTGTATTCCTCTCTTGTTGTAATGTCCTCTAAAGCTATATCCAGTAATTGCACTTGGTATTGGGTCAACAGCATTTATTGTTGCTGTAGTTTCTGAACCAAGATTATATATAGGAACTTGTTTAGTAATTACTTCTTCAATAATAGGAGCATTAGCTTGATAAATACTTGCTAGTGCAGCCTCTACAGTAAAGGTAAAATCTGTATAACCAAATCTTTTAATAATTACATCGTATCTACCAGAATGGTATAAATCTAAAAATAAACTTTCAACCATTGGTATATCTACTCTGTCAGCTCTAGTATCTTGTTTAATAAAAAAGCTTGGTAATTCTACAGACATTTGGTATTCAAGACCAATCACATAATTACCAGCTAAGTTTGTTGTATCAGTTTCTATATATTTACCAGTTCCGTCAGTTTGTATTGTAGGTCTTTCAAATTCACCCGCTGTATTACCACTACCAGTAAACATTATTATTGGTTGCTTACCAGTTATATATGAATGGTTAGCAAATCTTACTTTTGTTTTGCCAGCATTAGATGAACTTGCTGTTGTTATATTTGCTTTATGCTGTAAGAAATCTACTCTTGGAGTAAATTTTGTAAAGCCAGTATCAATAGCATTGTTAGCTGGATCATCTATCATCTCAATTTTAGATAATCCGTAATTACTACCGTCATAAGTAACAACATAAGACGTATCATTATCAAACACATATCCTCTAGCTTGAGCTGGTAATTGCCATTTACCCCAACCAGCTATTTGTCTTTCATTACCAGCGTTATAAAATTTAAAATAATAAATTAAATCAGTATTATCACCAAATAAAACAAAACTATTATTAGGAGAGTTTGCACCCCATGTAAGTGTTTTTGGAATGTATTCAGGAATAATTCTTGATATTTCTGCAACTATAGGACGATTATCTACAGAGTCAGTAGCCATCTCAAACACTTTACTGTATGTATCTGTTTCGGTAGAAAACATAATACTTACACCTAAACTTTGAGGTTGTACTGTTGATTTGTATGTATAGTTTGAAATCTCAGTAAGTTTTACAGTCGCTGGAGCAAAGGCAACATCCTGTGTCGCAAGTAAAAACTGTGCATGTTCAGCAAACAACACTAATCCTTTTGGTGTACCAACTGCATTTTTTAAAAAGGCTGGTTTACCTGAAGCTGCTGTTAGATCTATAGGGTCTGCGTCACTTATTGTTAATGAAGAATTAGCAAAGAAGTTAAGAATATCTCCAGCTTGACTCATTATGATTGCATCTTCCGCTAAAAAACCTAAACGGTTTGCAAAGAATGTCATGCCAGAAATACCACGTCCTACAAAACTTGGTTCTGGATTTGTTAAATCATCTCCTACTTCGCGATTTGCGTAACCTCCCAGTGTACCACTAGAGTTTAGAGGATCTAAAGTAAAGTTACCATTTGCCTGTCTTATCAAAGCGTGGGGCATAGTACTTGGGTTGAAGCTTGTATTTATGCCTTTCTTAACTGTCTCAATCCAAGACCCAGTTCCAGCTATACCAGCAGCGTCAGGAATAAATTTCACATAGTAATCATCAGCGTTTGATTCCTGTGTATTCTGTACTTTTACAAAAAAATCAGGAAAGCATTGGCTTGGTAATTTACTTATGTCATTACAAGATCCTTTTATAACGTCCATCGCTTTGTTTGTAGTACCACCACGAACTGATACGTTAAAACTTCTTGCGTCGTTTCTTTTAATTCTTATTACATGACCGATAGAGTCAGCAACATATCCAGAAAAATTATTTATATCAGAAACTAAGTCATTGATAATATCACCAACTCTTAATGTGCCGCTTGAAGCATTACTTGGTGTTGTGAAGGTTGCTGTTCCATCACTAGCAAAAGTAAAATCAAATGCTTCTTGTGAAACTCTCACATTAAATGTTTTACCAGATTGTGTGACATTAAAATTATCTCCAACTCTCCAACCACTACCACCATTTTTTAAAATAATACTTGTGTTATATCTTGATCTAAAAGCATCTGTTTCCTCATCAAAATAAGCCGCACATTGATTGACAAGACGAAACTGTAATCCTGTTTTTGTATTATCGTTTGGGTCGTTATATGAATGATCTTGTGCAGAATGATTAGAACATAATCCACCATCTGCAACCTCGTAAGATGCTGGAGTAACTTCTAAACCAGTAGCTCTAAATACTTTTGTTTGTGTTGTAACTCCATCTCTTGCTAAGTCAATACTGTAAGTAGTGTTATAGGCAACAGTGTTTATAGTTACTAGAGCTTCTTCTGGATCATTAGTCAAAGCAACTTGGTTCATACTGACTTCTCTTTTATTATTTGCTATTAAAGTAAAGTCAGCTAAGGTCAAGGTACTTAGAGTGTCGAGATTATCTGTATCTAAATAAGCATTAACATTAGACCCGATAGTAACAGTTCTTTCATTACCAGTATTTAAATCAAATACTCTTACCTTCATATCGAAAGGTGATGAAGGATTCTTGTAAATTGTGACTGCGTAACGCTCGTTGCTGTCTCGTAAAATAAAAAACCACTTAGCAGCTGATGGTATATCTGATGCTAAATTTTTTATATATTGCAAAGGAGGTCTTTTTCTACAGCCAAATGTAGGATCAAGATATGCGTTAATACTTTCTTTTACTTGACCAGCTAATTTTAAAGGGTCTGCCTGTTGGCTTACACCACCTAAAAGATTAGGTACTTGTTGTGATATTGCTGCCATTGTTACCTCTTAATAGCGTTATAGGGTAGAAATGTATGAAACTCTGTACCGCCAGCTTTATCATTGAGCATGTTGTAATCGCCTTGCTGTGTCTCATACTCCATGATTGCAGCTCTAGCAATTTGCTCTTCTTCTTTTGAATATTTAACTATTTCATTACTACCAACTGATCTGTTTGCAAAAACATTTGCAGCTCTCATAGCAATATAGTTTTTAAATACTTCTGGTAAATCAACAAAATCAAAAAGCCAAGTAACTTTGCCGTAAACAATATCATCAAAATGATATGTATGATTACGTTTATCGTATAACTTGCCGCCTCTTTGTACTGTATTTTTATCACCAAACTCTACGAAGTCTAGAGCTAAAACATTTGAGGGTATTTGTATTTCCTTATTATTGTCTGGTGTAAATGGAAAATCTTGCTCAGTATTAAATACCCAACCTTCTGCTTGAGTAGATAATGAAACCTCGTCTAAAATTTGTTCTGCTAATTTAGCGGCTGGGTTAAGTGTTGCAAGTGATGTGACGGGTGCTTGACCAATATTAGATAGAACAATATTGACACCTTCTAGTTTTGTTAATTTTGTAGCCATTTATTTCTAGGGAATGAGAAGCCCCGACGGGCAAAAAGCCCGTGGGAACTAAAAATTATTTTGCTTGTAATGAACCAGCAACTGATGTGCGTAGTTGACCTACACCCATGCTGAGTTTTCCTACAATTAAATCACCTTGGTATTGAACTCTGAAAGATTCAGATGTTGTTTCCACAGTTGGAGAAACAGTCTCTACAACACCAGCCGCATCTCTATGGAAGATAAGACCAGCACATTTATCATTTGTATCTGTGTAGTCGTTATTTTCTCCAGTTACTGCTGAGTTATAAGCTGCCATGAAAGGTAGGTTATTTGACTTGTATAACTTAACTCCAGCAATAGAGAAAAGTCCTTCGCCACTATTTACAGAACCTTGTGTTCCACCTAACTCTCTGTTAAGAATGTTTGTATCAACAGAGGAAATAAGTGATAGGTACTGACGTGGAGAAAGTACACAAGAGATTCCATCAGTAGGAGCATTGCGCTCTTCTAGTACAGCTCTTGCCTCGAAGATACCGTCAACGATAGCTTGTGCATCAAACTGTTTACCAGATCCGATAGAAACTTCAAATCCACCATCCTCACCTGTTACCGCTGCACTAGCTCTAGATGCCATATCAAGAACTCTGAAGATTCTCTGGTCATAGAATTTTGCTAATGCCTCACCGATCTGCTTAGATATTTCAGATCTTTGAGAGTAATGAGACAGAATCTCATCGAGGTCATATACAAACTGAGAGCTAATTAATAGGTCGTCTGCATTAATTGTGACGGCGTTTGCCTTTAATGCTGCATCCCCTAATATAGGCTGCCCAGCGGTATGGAAACCCGCGCCTAGCTTACCTTGTAGTAAGAACTGCTTACTCTTTGCTCCTCTTAAGGTGTAGCTTCTAACTAGACCTTTTGCGATTGAAGCTGAATTGAATGCGTTAAATACTTCGCCAGAAAAGACGGTTAACGCTGTTGCATATTTGTTTGCAAATGTATTACTCTGATTACCATTTACTGAATGGGGGCGAGTAATATTAGCCATGTTAGTCATGGTCTTTAACTCCTATAAAAAAAATATTTACGATTTCGACATGTCTAAAGTTTGAAAGATTTAACCCTCTTTCCGAGGTGTACACCCCAAAAGTTATCCGACGTATCGGGCTAGTGGGAAATTGAGTAGGGAGGAATCGAACCTCCCCTAGATCACCTATTTGATTACTCTTTTGTAGGCAACGCCACGATACTTGAGTAAAGATTCTCTCTTAGCTTCTCTTTGCTCCTTAAGTCGAGCTTGTAGTTCTACTTGAGTCATAATCACCTCAGTACCTGACCCCCGTTCCATGGTCAGATCTCATGCGTCCCTTTCGGGATGAACGGACGTGTCGTTACTTTTTCTTTTTTTTCTTTGGGAAACCAGCTTTCATATTTGAGTATGCTTTCGCTGTGATAGTACTATTTTTTTTTGATCTGCTAGTACCAGCCTTCTTGCGAGCATTAATGTTCGCGTATAAACCTCGCTTTGCCATTACCAAATATTAGGGATGATTTGTCCTGTGATTGCGTATGCTCCAAGAGCCGCGATAACTCCTAGCATGGCTAGTCTTCCATTCCAATGTTCTGCTTTATGCCAATCCATTAATCTAGTTCCGATAATTCAAGAGTTCCGTTTGTTGAGGCGTTTCTAATTACACCGATGTTTGCTCCACTTGGAACAACCAAAGTTAATCTTTCACCATTACCAATAAAATGGCTAGATGATGATGCTGTCTGAGCTGATGTTCCTATGGAATATCTAATGTCAGCACCTACAGCCCGTACGCTGATTAGACGTACGGTTGCAGTTAAAACCGTATTTGCACTTGCAGATCCAGCGGCTAACTGCCGAGCGGTAACAGGTTGTCTCGCAACCTCTACCTGACGGACGGAATATTTACCGTCTTGAAAAGTATGTGTTGTAGCTGTCACTATTCGTTGCTATAAAAGTTCAGGTGAACGAGCTAGTCTTTTCTCTACATCTTGTCTAAACGCTGGGTCAGATTGATATAAAGGATTACCTATATCACGCACAAGTTCTGCATGACTTCGATATGGTTTTAGCCCGTCGTTGGTTGGTGATTTGCCTGTTAGTAATTGACCCTCGTAACCTTCAGAGTTTTTAAATCTATTATTTAATGCTTCAACAGCAAACTTAATAGCTATAGAATTATTAGATTCAGCAACTTTATTAAATTCCATCACATCTTGTTCTGGAAGATTAGTCGATGCCCATTGCATGAGATCGTTATAACCTTGTTCTCCTCCAGCGATATTATGTATTTCAGCTACTGCATTTTGCTCTAAAGACCTTGTTTGATTTTTTGAATAAAAATCCATATAAGCTTTTACCAAATCTTTACTATCCATCTTTGATAAATCTTCGATGACTTCAGGAGTTAGTTCACCTTTCTCTTTAAAAACATCAGCAGCCTTTTGCATACTCTGTTCAGATACAGGTATCTCTGGTTCTTGTGTTTCTTCAGTAGGTTGCTCTTCTGTTTCTTCCTCTGGCTTATGTAATTTCTTTTCGAGTTCTTTATAAGCTGCTAGTAAATCTTCTTGACTTTTAAATTTACCATCAATAAGACTTGGCTGTTGATTCTCTTTTTCTATAGCTTCTAAGGTAGCTTGTTTGTCAGCTTCCATAGCTTCCTGATTAGCTTTACCTTGTTCATAAGCTTTAGCTTCTGCTTCTTTATCCAACTGATTTTGTTCAGTAGGATCAATCATTTGACTTGGCATGGTTTAGTGATATGTTGTTTCTGCTGATCCGAATGATCTTGTTACTTTTTCTTTTATTTCGTAATCTCCCGCTGAAGTTACTCTAGGCTTGTTCTGTACCTTCTCCACCTTGGGGGATTTCGCCTCGCTCTTGGAGGGCTGGGGGTTCTTGCTGTTGGTTGCCACTTAATAATTGCTCCGCTATTGGTGTCCTAGCTAACTGACCCGCTTGTTTCATAAGAGTGTCAGTAGTTTGTTGTTGTTGCATCTGCGCCATCTCTTGATCCATAGTTGATTGATCTTTAATTAGATTCAATGTCTCAATACCTGATGCAGCGGCTAGTCGTTTCAATACTTCTGTAGGGACTATGTACTGTGCTAATGCTTCTGCTCCGAGCGATTGCGCCACAGTATTCATAAACTCCATTAACGCTACTTTGTCTTGCTGACGACCTAAACTATTTAATCCAGCTACAACTACAGGACTTATTAATCCTTTTGGTAGTTGTGGTATAGATTTGTTTCTCTGTAATATATGTAATTTTCTATTTAGATATGGAGTTAATAAGGTAACGGTTAAATTACCATACACACCCGATAACTGTTCATTTAATTCTTGTTGGACGGCTGAGATTTCAGTAGCGGTTGTCCGCTCTGATTGTCTTGGACTAAGTATAAGAAACGCATCAGATATTCTTTGAGTTAATATCTCTATCATTTCTCTTACAGTACGAAAATCAGCTTGCTTATTAGTTGCAATAACTGATACATCATCAGCTCTACCAGAAATAATACTACCTGTGCTTGCCCTAGCTAGAGCCTGTGGTTTAGTAACACTACTGGGTGAAACTGCAAAGACAACTTTCGCCATCGTCGCACTGCCTTCAACCATGCTTTGCATAAGACCATCGAGACTTTGCAAATCAGCTTGGTATTCTGATACTCTTGATCTTCCGTAACTCTCTTGATCTGTAATATTAAATCTACAGCAGATCCAAGGACTTATATTTTTAGGACTTGAACCTTGAGAGTTAGGTAAAATTTTTCCGTCACATTCTTGATACCATTTATGTGATCCATCTTTTAATTCACAGTGTGTAAAGACGGTTGCATCTTCAGCATCACTACCAGCAACGCCATGTTTTACACCATCTTCTCCAGCACTATTTATATTAGGAACTCCATCAGGTAACTTTTGAAATTCTTTTGGTAATAAAGATCTATGAATATGCTCCTTGGTGACGATGTGCAATATCTCTCCATTGCCATCTCTATCTACTACGAAACGATTAAGGGGATATAGTTTTAAATGCTTTTTCCCAGCAAACAATAATACGTTGCCTGTGACAACCAAATGTCTCATTGCTGAGTATAAGATAACTCGATCACTAGATTCTGATATTTGCTGCATGATGGTTCGTTCCATCTTGCTTAACGTCAAATCTACTTCTGATCTAATGTCAGGTGTTATCTCTGGTAAGGCTGCAAGCTCTTGTTCATTAATTGATAATTTAAAAAAGCTAGTATTTAAAGGGAAAAGACTAAGCATAAGTTTTGAACTTAATACGTTACATCCTTTTGCTCCCAGTGACTGCCAAGGTATAGGTAGTTTTTCACCTTCACCGAAACCTTCCTCAGTCATAAGGTACGGAATTGTTAACGCCGCCGCTTCTCTTGCCGCATCTAAAAACTGTTGTCTTCCTGATCTCAAACTTTCATAGCGTGATAACGCTGTTTGTTTCATTTAGGAATATTCAAAGTATTTTTAGCTGTGGTTTTATTTGTATTTAAAGGTATTCTAAATCTGTTAAGACCTTTTGATCTCTGTAATTCCTGTCTAGCTGTTAATCTTTTTTTTAGTTTAACATCATCATCTTTTGCACTCGTTGATATAGGAGGTGGTAACGCAGCTACATCATCTGGCTGTACAGGAGTAGGAGCTGGAGGAGCAACTTTAGGCTCTTCGTACTCAGGCATATCTGGGATGTCAGGTTGGCACATCTTTTTTATTTTGTAAATGTTCTACGACACTACGCTGCCCAGCTCTATACATAATCAGAGCTAAGGTGTCATCAGGGTTGGGTGTATATGCAGGGAACGTATCATCTAGATCATCAATAATCTGATCTAGAAATCCACGTCCCCCATTCATAAGGGTAAAACTATCCATACGAAGGTAAGTCACGGTTATCACTCTCAAAAAATGCTGGCATCCTTGAGCGTTTTGTTTCTTTTAAATTGGCTTTACCACTGCGATATAGTGAGTCGCTAGTGTTAATCCAAAAGTCTTTGTTGAGATATTTATTATCGTCGTTGCCAAGAGTATCCATGACCCAAGCAACAGTCTGTCTTCTTAGATTATCTAGGTTTTTAGAATTACCAATACCTAAATCTTTGCAAACCATTTGATGCTGTAAAACATGAATCGACTCATCACCAGATATATCCTGAGATATAGACCTAGCAGCCATGTCACCACAGTATCTATAGAAAGGAAGTAGTACAAAAAACACCGATCTTTCCAAAACAGCCGTCTTAAGAATTGGATGTTCTGGAGCTTCAAGCCATGTCTTACGAATGATATTCGCTTCTCTCTCAGCTTTCTCGTCCACACCATGAGCATTAACGAGATACTCGAAAGCAAGATCATGTTTGTCTTCATCTTTTTGATTTGACCTAAGTGCTTCTTCACATCCATCTATCTTTGGTAGTTCTTTTGCTAATCCTTGTTCAAGCATTTCTTTTACAGGAAGCTCTAGTGTTCTTAACGCTAAAGCTCTATAAAAGGTTGTCTCTGAACCCTCCAATAATTTACCCTTGGTAACTTCTATCGGAGTCCATTTTCGTTTTCTATTTTTTAATTTTGTATAGGGGCTAATCATCATTCTGCACAGGTTGAACACACATTGTTTTCTTCAAAATTAAATAGGTCTTTATAATCTTCGTCATCAATTAGTGCAGCGGCATCATCCTTTCTTTGCGTATCAGGCATTACTCTCAATGAGTAATACATGCTTGTCAATGGTGAGTCCAACCATTTCTGTATAAACTCCTCATCGTATGTGCATACATCTGTCCATGTGTTAAATGAATAACCATGAAATAATCCTGTGTTTTCTAGTAACTGACATATACCAGTAGCTACAGAATAGTATGCTTCCCAACCAACCTCCCAAGCAGTTTCTACATAGCCATAGTCAACAGAGGTGACTCCATAAGTTGAGCTATCTCTATCTACACTTGTTGCTATTGGTGGAGCAATTTCAGGTGTAGCAGTATAACCATTTCTATCTGAGTATCTATAAGAACAAGTAGCTGTAGGAGCAATAGCAAATGCTCTGTCCATGTTGTACTTGTCAGCCACATCAGCAGCCGCATTGATAGCTCTCATAAAATACAAAGCAAGATCCCATGCTTCAGTATCTGTTTGTTCTAAAGATGCACCTTCTCCAGCATTAAGTATTGACAAAGCTTCACCAAATTCTTTGTAAGAAACATTGTAGTAACTAAGAAAATTAGCAAGACCTATCATGCCTAAGCCAACTTGCCTGTCATCTTTAGGGTGACGATAGTAGCCATCCTTTTCTACACCTGTCTTTGGATGTAGTTCACATAGCTCTTTCATCGCCTGTTCAAATACAGGAATTAGTTCTTGTTTTTCACACGCCGCTAAGTTCACATGTTGAAGCAAGCAACTGCCTTTATTTAAAAGTGCAACCTCCAAGCATACATTGAACCTTACTCTTCTACCTTCCTTGTCATACTTCTTTTTAGCTAACCATATATCTCCAGCCTGTATGCCATGTAATAACAAACCTCTTGTAAGACTATCGAGATTATCCCAAGACTCTTGATCTATATTTACACATCTTTTTACCCACGGTAGCTCGCCCCTTTTTGCAGTTATAAAATCAACTAAGTCAGCATGGTCAGCGTCAAGATGCAAAGTAATCGCACCTGATCTATAGACTCCACCTCTCCTTAGTACTTCGTTTAGTGTTGAATATATCTTGCCAAAACTTACAGCCCCACTAGCAATTAAACCTTTACCATTGTCAGATCCTTTTGGTCTAAGGTTGCTTAGGTGTACAGCTACTCCAGCTCCATGTCTTAGTGCGTAACTTGCAAATGTCCAAGAGTCCTGTATGGACTCCATATCATCTTCGGGTACAACTATTGTGCATGAAACAGGAAGGCGATGAGAGGGTTCATCAAGCCAAGATTGTACACGTCCTGTTCTTGCTATTTTTTCTTTCATACTATGTCATCTAAATAAGGGGGTTTGTAGTTTCGACCTTTGGTTACTTTTCCGTTTTCATCTTTAACGGGTTTGCCATCTTCTAATTTGGACATGTTACTTTTAAATACTCTGTCCAATGCTTGATCTAGTTCCCATCCAGCAGCGGTAGCATATTGGAAACAGACAAAAACTAAATCTGCTAATTCTTTGAGTGCATATGTATCTGGTTTGTAATCAGCTACAGCTTCGTTAAACTCCCAGTACTCTTCACGAATTAGATCTCGTTGTAATGTTAGGTCAGCTTTTTCTTTACCTATTGGCTGATCCATTTGTAATCTAAATTGGATTGCTTGACCTTGAAAGTCATAGTGCGTAAGTGCCATCTTGTTTTTCGATAATGGATATTTTTTTTGAGAGATATGTTTTGGCTTTTTTTAAATCCTCAAGTACATCTTCGCTTGGTTTATGACCAGCTCTACATACATACTTAATTACATTGCCAAGAAAATAGTCGAGGTCTTGATCTTCAATGAAGTCCCATACTTCTATGATGCCTCTTTGGTAATGGTTGGGTGAATACTTACTCATCTAAACAGTCATTAATTTTTTTTAAAAAATCGTGCATCCACTCCTCCCAAATAACAGCACCATGTGGAATTTTTGCACCTCTATACATACGAGAACTCAGTAAATGATTCCTTATATATATGAGTTCTTGTTGCGTAAGATATGGTCTGTTCATGGCGTAAACAGTATTGGTTCTTTTTTGTTGAAGTCCCAATCAGCCGCTTGCAATATCTTTGCTAGTCGCAAGTTTCTCAAAGCATCAGCTTCGTTGTAGCCATGATCGTAATACGTTTTAACAACAGTACTCCAATAACTACCTTCTTTATTATTTAAAATCGACTGTGCTTTTTTCTTACCTATACCTTTGACACCGCTGTAACCATCTACGGTATCACCACTCAAACATTGTTCGTATAATTTATACTCTGCTTTCTCAGGTGTTTGTGTAAACTCTTCCTTCAGATTGTAGATGCGACATGGTATTTGTTCCATATCTTTGTCTGGGCTGACAATTACAAAGTTAGTTAGATCACCTCGGCTGGCTAAGATACCCAATACATCGTCAGCTTCTAACTGTGGCATACGAACACAGTTGTATTCTGTCATCGCCCAGTTTAAAAGCCTTTTAAATCCACAAGGTTTACGTTTAGTTCTATTAGATTTATAAGTGCTATCTATTTTTTTCCTAAAATTTTCAAGATCAGTAAAAGTCATTACCAACTGATCCGTGTCAAATCTTTCTTTTAATTTCTTTATATCTGATCTAATTATTTTTTGACCATTAGTTAAACTTCCAGCTATTACAGTGAGGTCAGCGTCCCAAGTCATCTCATACTCAGAAGCACATGCCGCTCTGTAAAAAAAGTAATCAGCGTCAAGCAATATGGTTGTTGGTTTTAGTTTCATTTGTGAGATAAATAAATGCTCGCTTTAACGTGTCGGGATCATCATGTAATAAACCAATACCGCTGTTACAAGATCTACATATATACCCTCGAAAAGATAAGTTCTTATGGCAATGATCCAAGACCCACTCCTTCGTGTACTGTCCACATATTTGGCAGTTACCAGCGGCGGGTTCTGGATGTTGTTTTTTAAGAGTATTGCGGATATTGTTTTGAATGTTTGTACACTCTTTACAGCGGTTTCTCGTAGCTCTGTGTCTTCCATCAGCTCTAGTAAATTGGTTATCTGGTTTTCGTTTATGACATGTTTTACAAACCTTAGTGGCAGTCCCACCAAGTAAGTCCTGACTTTGCTTCGGCGGCAAGTTCGCATCGAAAAGCGAGCATTGCCTGTACATCAATAATTGTTTCCTCTAATATTTTTTTTGCTTCGTTTGTGTCTTTCGGATGAACTGATAGCTGTATCTCGTCATGTATAAAAGCCAATGGAACGAAATCCACATGTTGAGCTTTTAGTTTTTTGATTGATTCAACTAGCCAAGTCTTACAAATGATTGCTCCAGCACTTTGGATTAGGTAGTTCATTGCGACATGTGATTTGTCACCTATCCTCAACGGTCTACCATCCAGTGCTTTGAGTACACCAAACCTTGCTTTCTCTTGTATTGCTAGTGATAGTTCTCTATAACCTTTTAAGTTATTTAATACAGCAGCTCTTATCCTTTTACCCTCTTTTGCTGCCTGTTTTTTTTCAAAACCAGCAGACAAACCTATGCGAAAGTCACCCCCGCCATAGATCATGCAGTAGGTAACAGTCTTTGAGACTTGACGGCTTGTACCGTAAATTTTTGCAAGTCTTGTATGAATGTCACCTTCTACAACTTCCTTACTAAAATCACCACCATCAAATAGTGATAGGTAATGTCCTAAACCTCGTAATTCAAGCTGACTTGCATCAGCTCCAACTTGTACTCGTCCAGCTCCAGCATAAAAGAGTTCTCTATACTCTTCTGCACTGTTTACTTGACTAAGATTAGGACGATAATGTGCTTGTCTAAATGTGTTGGTAGCTAAAGAACATGAATGATGGATCTTACCTGTCTTATCAACAAGTTTGAGCCAAGCATTTTGTCCTTCTGATAGCTGACCGAGAGCTTTTTGTAATTCAAGAATACGAGCAAATTTTTTTGACTCATTTGTGCCGAGTTCCATCAGCACCTTTTCATCAATCTTTGGTCTGCCTGTATCTGTTTTTTCTATAGCCTCCCAGCCTCGGAAGTTCTGGAAAGCAAAAGCTATGTGTTGTCTACTTGTGGGGTTGAACTCTCGAAGTCTGCAAAACTCAGCACCCGTTACATACCCTTTATTTTGATTAGGGCGAGCGGGTGTGAAGTTACCTCCGTCTACATGCGGAAATGTAGATCGCATCTCGTCTGAGAGCGTTTCTAATTCAACTCTTAATTTTGTTTCTAACTGATGTGCTTTTGCTTCATTAAACGGAAAGCCTACCTCCCATTGCCATTGCATAACCTTTGCACACTCTGTTTCGAGTCTGATTGATGTCTCGTGAACATCTATTTTTGGTTTAAACAATTCAGCTAAAGGTGTATTAGCTTCTACATCTGCTACACAATATTCGAGCATTTCTGGGGTGTATGTTGACCAATCACCATCCAAGCTTTTACCGTATTCAGATTTCATTATTCCGAGTCTGTAACCCCAAGCTTCTAAGCCGTGTCTCCCATACATTTGGGCTGGCATGTTTGGTGGTTTGTTTCGGAAGTCTCGATCTAAAAGATCAGTAAAAAACATTCTCGACATTATCAAGGTGTCATATACCTTGGCTGTGTAATCTTGAAAATATGGATAACACTTGATTAAAAATGGTATATCAAATGCAATTAAGTTATGACCCCATATTGTTTTCGCATACATCAGAGCTTTGACTCCTTCTGCTATGCGATCATGCTTACCTGTATCGTCGTAACGATTTATGCAACCTGAGTCCAAGTCTTTTATTACAAGACAATGAACAGTATCACCCTCATCAAGCAAGCCATTAGTTTCTATATCAAATAGTAAGTTCACAACTTACCCTGTTTGATTTCTGTTAATGCTGTATCAAAGTATTCTTTCGTTAGATTTCTACCACCAACTGTTCTTTTTATTTCTTGTCCATGTGGATCAAGTAATAATAATGTAGGAAAAGCTTCCAAACAATACACACCTCGTAAGGCTGTGTGGTGTTCTATATCTAATACTTTAATAAACTCACCTAAGTATTCTTTTTCAAGAAGTAATTCTCTTAGGTTTTTCTGTGCTAATTTACAAGGTTTGCACCCTGTCTTTTTAAACAACACAGCAATGTTCGCTTTATTAAAACGATTCATAATCTGTATTAAGTGCGGTTGGGTGTTCAATTAATCTTCCAGTTTCTTTTTGATATATAAGATTTCCACATTCACCTGTTTGTCCATTAAATCTATTTTTAAGACAAACTACCTTAGATGTATTGTCACCACTGCTGACTGAGCGAATAACACCTAAACAAATGTCACTTAACTGACCAATAGATCCACTACCTCTCAACTGGCTAAGAGATATGGCGTTACCATCCTCATGTCCTTTATCTGATTGACTTCTACGCAAGTGTGATACAAGTATCATTCCAATGTTTGTCTCTTCAACAAAACATCGGAGCTGCGTCATGGTTCTATCTATAAGTTGGCGTTCATCGTTTGATTCATTTGCTGACAGCAATATGCTTAAGTGATCTAGTATTATCCATTGCACTCCTTGGTTCACCAAGAAACGCATGTCATTTAGTATTGACTTAGGATCAACGCTGCCAAATCCATCACGCAATAACACTTGTCCAGTACCAATAGATTTATCAAAGGCATCCTTTAGTTCTTCTTTTGGTATGTCGTTATTTAGGTGTAATGGTTTATTAGCAACTACACTCATCAGTCGTAGTGCCGTACGTTGTACACTTTCTTCAAGTGCAATGTACCCGATCTTAAAATTTTGATCGACTAACGCCTGAGATATTTCACCACAAATCGTACTCTTACCCACACCACTGCCTGACGTTAGACACACCAGCTCGCCGAAGCGTAGCCCAGATGTCATTTCGTTTACAGCTTTGTATGGGTAGTCAGCATCTTTGCCGTGTAATGGTTTACTTACTAGATCAAATAGATCACGCCCATCAATGATGGACTTAGGTGAATATGTTTTTTTGTTCCAGATAGCTTGGCGTATTGCCTCACTATCCTTTGCTATCAATGCTTCGCAAGCATCTTTGTATGTTCCGAGAGCTGCTATAAAAACTCTTTCGGGTGGGAATAGAGAGATACATTCTGCTGTGGCATTAGTACCAGCTTCATCGTTATCGAACATCAGTACGATTTCATCGAAGCCAAGTAGATAGTCGAGCTGAGACAACAGAGATTTCTTTGCTGCCTTTGCACCACAGTCAACCGATACTACCGCCCAGTTTGGTCTTGCCTGAAACGTCGCAAGTGCATCCAGCTCGCCTTCAACAACAACAATAGTTTTACCACTACCGAATAGATGCTGACCAAAAAGCCGATGATTTTCATTTTTACCCGTCCACGAAAAACCCTTCGTTTTCGTTCTCTCCTTATACGCCACAATTCGCCCCGTATCTGAATAGTACGGGAACTTAATAACATTCCGTACAGTATCGACCCTGACATTAAATTTTCTACAAGTGTCCTCGGTTATATTTCTTGAGGTAATTCTTGCGAAGTCCCCTTCATATTGAATTGTTTTATTTCTCTGCGGAGAATACATTTGCCTATCTTTTCTTCCGTTGCTTTGTTGAAAAGACATATCTTTACTTCCTTCACCGCGACGATGGTTGCCGCATGAGAAGCAATAGCCTGATCCATCTGAATAAACAGCAAAGGCATCGCTGCTAGTACAGAAAGGACAGGCTTCATGTCGAACAAATTCATTTTGTGAGTCCATAATCGTCCGCGATTTCGACATAATCACGCATAACTTCTACAATCTCTTGAAAGGGAACTTGCCCTTCAAATTGTTCGACCCAAGCATCAAGTGAGAGGAAAAGAAAATCACTCTTTGCCACTTGTTTTTTGGTTATTAGATCTTGGTAGCTCATTGAACCACTCCTTTGGTATGTGTGGGAAAATGCACCACGGAAATCCATGCTTGTCGCACCAATCTCCATAGCAAGTTTTAGATGATTTAGATAAGGTGTTATTTCTCTGAAAAATCATTCGTATATCTAGCTCTGGATGCTGACGTTTAACCGCTAACATCTTTCTCCTCTGTTCGGGTTTAAAAAACCCCTTCACTTCTAGAACTACATCACCAACAAAAAAGTCAGGGGTGTAATTGCTTTCGATAACGTATTTATATTTCTTACTCTCGTATTTATACGGGATAGAATTTATATCAAAGATCTTTGCTACACGCTCTTCTAAACCTGAGCGATATGCCATTAGAAATCAACTTCATACGACGGTTCATAACTACTTGGTTCAGTAGTGACCACGGGTTGATCCTGTTTGTAGCCTTCTGTCTTGAGGAACATACTGTTGATGTCATCAATAGACAGCTCACCTTTATCAGATGCACCTGAGAAAGTGACAAGCTTGTGTACTCGTGCTGCTATTACATGAAAGGATGTACCCTTTACACCGCTTACACAATACGGCTTTTGCTGCACAATTAGTTGTACTTCTGTACCTTTGCCAAGTGCTTTGAGAACATCTTTTGTTAGTGGTGTCCCCTCTGTATCAACAAAGATTGGTGCTTTACTTTTCTTGCCGTCATAGTTGTATGAAACAACGTCTTTACCGTCCCATTTTGCGGGTCGGGTGACAGCACTTTTTGCGTTTGGTTTTGTATCCAGCCAAGCTAGTAATTGTTCCCTGTCCTCGTCCATTTTTTTGCGAGTTTCGGGTGGCAGTGGAAATGAGAAACAACGGTTGTCATACTTGCCGCCGTTTTCATCAACTCTTATGTAGCCTTCTAATTTGGTTGGGAAGATATACTCGTTTGCCATGTTAGATGTCAAAGATAAGGTTTCTTGCCAAGTACCTTTCGTACTCAGCGTCATTCATTTTTTTCTTGTTCAAAGCGTCATCGCCATGAGCCAAAAAAAAAGAGTACTCATTGGCACTCATGCGGTCTATTTCCCGCTGTTCGGTTGTTATTGGTTTTTTACAGCTCATTTTAGGTCATACCTGTAATTGAGAATAGACACTAAAAAACCCCGTACAGAGGGAAAGTTTACTGTACGAGGTAGTTTTCAGTTGGTTATGTGGACTTATATATGCCAGAACCTAAAACCAGTGTGTGCATTTCAAACAGTAGCGATAGCAGGGGATCTCGGCTAACCCACTAAACACAACTAAAGCAATTAGCCGAGATCTACTGTTTATTTTAACCTATGCGGTTAAGCTGGTTTTGTCCTTATTGAGAAGCTCCAGCATCAATTCTTGTTTGATTTGGGCTTTCAGTTGGGCAATCATATCCTCTGGTACTGTAGCAAACTCATTTGGCTGTTTGTCATTCAGTGAGGATAATGCTGTTCTAAGTCTGGTTGGGTTGACCTTTACATAACGCTCAGTGGTTGTGCTTGAAGCATGTCCCATCAAAGCTTGAATCGTACTGACCGATTCAGTCTCTGCCAACCAAGTTCCGTAACTATGGCGAAGTGTATGCCAAACTACACCATCGTCTAGTCCACAATAGTCACGGACTTTGTAGAACTGCCTACGCAATGCTTGACCATTACGCCAACAGTCTCCGAATATTCTGTCTCGTGAATCGAGATGTGTACATCTTTCGGTAAGGATGTCCCATATTCGGTTGATTTCACCAATAGGCAAATGTCTAATTTCATTAGCCTTGGTTACTAGATATTGCATCCCTCCAACGTGGAGAGACTTGTGATGTTGGTCTAAATCTTTGACTCTTAATTTAAGTAGTTCATCTTGTCTTATACCTGTGTAGGCACTAACAAGAATTGCTTCCTTTAAATCTTTCATGTCAAAGATCTCTTCAGCAATGTTCGCTAAGTTATCAACTTGGTTGCGTGTTAACCAGATCATACGACATTTGTTTTCCTTTAACTTGTCAATCTCAGGTAAAACGTAGTCGTGCAAACCAGCCTTACGCGCTTTGTTGATAGCTGTGCGAGCCGCTGTAATTGTTCTATTCACAGTTGCATGAGTCCAACGTGGATGATCGTCCAAAAGCATGTTTTGGGTTTTAATCCAATAGTCACCCTTCAACATCTTTTTAATAGGTGTTGATGGGCTTCTGCAATCCGTAAATAGTTTTGCGTACATCATAGAAGTTTTATAACTTCTCATGTTTTTCCAGTGAGAGCGGGCTGTGTGTTCTACACAGTCCTTCACCGTTATTTGTCTGGTCATGCGGGAACAGTGAGTAGATTTTCAATCTGCTTCGCCCATTGCCGTCCCTTTGGTGTAAGGAACAGCAGCCAAGATTTGTAATTTTTTGGATTACGCTCTCGGCGTACTAATTCTAACCCTTGTCTATTGTCTAAGCGGTGTTTTCCACCTAACCAAGAAACATTTCTACTAACTGAACTATGACTTATGTTAACAGCTTCGATCAATTCTGACTGTTCACAACCATCATGTGCAGCAATGTAAAAGAAACAAGAAGCAAGTTGCATAGGAAACTCACGCTCTCCTGAAGAACGTAATAGTTCCATAACCATAAATGCTCTATGTGCTGATTGATTAGTAATAGGACTAGGCATCACTTGTCTTAGTGTACATCAAAATTGTATTTAAAGCAATTTAAATTACATTTAAGTAGCTATGAGTATGCTTTGCAAGTGGAGATACAAACTTTGGTACAAATTACGCCTTATTTGAGAATGTTCTCAATAAAACTCTGTATCCCAGCTATATGCTTCTTCTAAAGAGTCACCAACTATAGCCAAAGCTTTAGCTTGTTTAATCTGATTAGTGTCTACATAAAACTGGATACGCTCGACCAGCGTTGAGTTTTCAGGGGGGGTTTCTTTTTTCATCTAACAAAAAAAGTAATCACTTTTTAATACGTCTTTAATATCTAAGGTATTAACCATAACGGAATCATCGAAATCAACACCAACTTGCTCACACCAATTCCTTAAAATGTCAGTGTTGTACATGTCTACAAACTTTTCTCTAACTAATTTAGATATAAAGTTCATATCGCTAGATCTTCCAAGTACACAGTCATGTACACATGCGAACGGAATGTTACCGTTTGTGAACTCAGGCTCACTAAACACCAAATGTATTAGCGAACTGTCCCAGCTATGTACTATATTTGGACTTATAGCTCCGATGTGATGTTGCATATCGGGCTTCCCAAATCCTGTAGCGAGTTGGCATGCGATAACTGATCCCATCAGTCGTGTGTCAACTCTTGTTGTTTGTGAGAATCTAAGATCCTGAATAACTACAAATCCTGATGGGGTTTCCCAGCGGATGTGGTC
>Ga0163109_10000583_pt1 | contig 29055 bp, 30 predicted proteins | sample CRUFie1St13metaG_FD_108704 | JGI IMG/M metagenome (GOLD analysis project Ga0163109, IMG submission 108704) | Marine microbial communities from the Costa Rica Dome - CRUD Field 142mm St13 metaG | ecosystem: Environmental > Aquatic > Marine > Oceanic > Photic zone | place: Costa Rica: the Eastern...
AGTGGCCGAGAGTATTCAGGATTATCTCAACATACCCCTCTTAAATATAGCCGACGCCACAGCAGCTTCTCTGGTTTCAAAAGGACATCAAAGGCCCGGCCTCATTGCCACCAAATTCACCTTGGAGCAGTCTTTCTAAAGAGATCGTCTGTTAGCAAACGGCCTGGAGACGTTGATTCCTGATGAGGACACCCGTGAGTTGGTCAAACACATCATTTTCGATGAGCTCTGCAAGGGAGCCGCGACTGAGGAAAGTCGGGCCATCTAGATGAAGGTAGCAACAGATTTAGCCTTTGACGGAGGGGATAGCCTGATTCTGGGTTGTACCGAGGGTGGTCTGTTACTCAATGCGAACAACACGCCCCTCCCAGTGTTCGACACAACGACCATCCACTGTAAGACAATAATTGAGGTACCTTTTAGCTAGCTACATCAATCTTTGCTGGATGTCTGGACCCCTTTTGTAAGCGTCAAGCGAGACGCGGTAATGTTGCAGATATGTGGCTACGTGATCAGCGGTCGTATCAACTGTATAACGAGTGCGTCGCAATTGCGCGGTACCAGGCAGTGCTTGTGTTATTTGTATTTACAGGTACTTTAATATTATCGTGGACGTGGATAGCTTACAGCGAGGGACACATGGCAAATCTCGAGAAAAAAAACGATGAGTTTTTCACTGTACTTGACGTGCTTGAGGTCGCTTTGCCCAGCGAAATTAGTTGGTCCGCGAGTGACATCGAGAACGCATTACACAAAGGCGCAATATTTCGAGCATCTGCTTCCACTGGTAACGACAACTCATCGGATGGATATGTGCTGTTCTGTGACGTATCAGAAGATTCAGAGGAGCCAGAAATAGATCAACTCACAACAGAAGGTGTGCCTGATGTTGAGAGTAGTTTGAGAGAAGCTTTAAGCCAGCAGTTTAATATTCTCAATACCGGCGAAACAAAGCTTTTGAAAAACGACCTGGGCCAGAACGTTTTAATGAGTACCTACATCGTAGATGATGGCGGCACTGAGCTAGCACTTGTCTCACTCCGAACATCCATCTCGGGCGCTAAGTGGATTAGTGTCTGCGCATGTAACCCGGAGGCAACAGCAAGAGAGTTACTTTTGCAGGTTGCGGCCAACGCATTTCGTTTATAGCGGGCCTGCTTATTGACGATCTCGCAGGCCGGAGATAATTGCGGTCATCTGATCGTCAGACAGGTCTAATTTTTGCTGAAGTATGGCTAGTTCAGCTGCTTCTTCGGTCGTGATGACGCCGTCATCCAAAACCTCGCTAACTTTTAGTGCAAGTGCAGCTTTCTTCTTTGCCATTTGATTTGAGAAACCCGCGCCGATAATTCCCGTAAGCAAAGCAATAGAGCAGACGCCCATCATGGCCGTAGCGGCCCCAATCAGTTTGCCTGCCGAAGTGATTGGCGAAACATCGCCGTAGCCCACGGTGGTCAACGTTACAATCGACCACCACATTGTCTCTGGGATCGAGCTAAATACGTCTGGTTGAACTTCATTTTCTGCAACGTAAATAAGTGAACTTGATAGAAACAGTGCGAGTATCAGGAGATACAGAGCTGCTAAAAACGCTTTTCGCTCAGAGTAAATCGCCGACATTAAGTCTTCTAAAGCAGATGTGTAATGACTGATTTTTAATAGACGAGCAAGCCTTAAGACTCTCAGCATACGCATATCTGCGCTGAGCCCAATTAGTTGAAGCAGGTACGGTAGTATCGCCAATAAATCGATTAATCCCGTGAAGCTGAATATGTATGCTCGTCTTTTCTTTGATCCCGTGTCTCCCCCGAGGTCCTGGTTTTCGGGGGCTGACCAAATTCTCAGTAGATACTCGATTGTGAAAATGAACACGGATACGAGTTCAAATGTCGTTAGATGGTAATGCCAGCGAGCTCTCACTGACTCGATTGACTCTAATGTCACTGCACCGACATTCAAAATGATCAGACTGAAAAGGAAGAAGTTAATGGCATAGGACAGTTTCGTCGGTTTTCTTGATCGATCGAAAATACCTGCAACGAAATGCCTCGCTGAATATTCTTCTTCTGCGTGGTATGAAAAAGTCAAAATTTTTGCCCCAATGTTTATTTGGTAGAGCCATCGCGTTGCTCAAGCTAAGCACGAATGGAACAATTTTTGAAATTTATAGTGTATGTTGACCTAAGTTACATCGTTAAAGTTAATTAGTAGCAGGGACAGTGTGGTAACGCCTAAAGTGCGCCGAGTAAGGGCTCGGGATTAAGATATTGGAGCAGAACTTGTCTTCACAAACCTTATTTGTAGGCTCAAGCGGAGTCAGCGAGGAATTGCGCACTTATCTCAGCCAGATAGGTTCATCCTGCGCCCCAGTACTAATTCGCGGTGCTACGGGGGTGGGTAAAGAGGTGGTCGCTAAAGCGCTTCATGAGTTGTCGGGTAGGTCAACGACGGGGAGGTTTGTAGGGCTTAACTGCTCAGCAATTCCCTCTGAACTTCTAGAAAGTGAACTTTTCGGACACGAAAAAGGAGCTTTCTCGGGTGCGGTCAGCGCCTACCCCGGGCGGTTTCGGCTGGCAGACGGGGGTACGCTGCTGCTGGATGAGGTGGGGGATATGCCTATCGACCTACAAGCAAAACTACTTCGTGTTGTTCAAGAAGGTGCAGTCACGCCCGTCGGAGGGGTGAGCGAAGTACCAGTTGACGTGAGAATTATCTCTGCCACTCATCAAGATCTGGAGCGACTCATGCAGGCTGGCTCGTTCAGAGAAGACCTCTATTATCGTTTAAATGTTTTACCCGTAACCGTTGAGTCGTTGGCCGCTAGAACCGAAGAGATACCAGAGTTTATTCATCATTTTTGTGACTTGTATGCTGGGGTGGAGGGTGTTACCTCGTTCACCACGAAATCTATAGCTCTTATGCAGGCCTACGGCTGGCCAGGCAATGTGAGAGAGCTAGAGAGCATTTGCAGGCGTTTGAGCGCAATTTTCCCAGGCAAATGTGTCGACTTGTACAACGTGCCTCCGCAATTTCTACCGTCTGAAATTGTAGCTCTCATGGGTAGCGAAACAGGTAATAGTGATGCCACGATAAGCGGAGCCGAAACTTTGACTGGTTCACGCAGCGATTCATTCCAGCAGGAAGGTGAGACAGCCATGGAGTTAGAGGCTTTGTTGGCATTTACAAACCAAGAGGCACCACTCGCTGTGGATTCAGATGAGAGAACACTTAAACAGCAGGTAGACGGTTTTGAGAAAGCTCTGATTTTAAAGGCACTTTCGGACAGTCAATCTAACATTTCGGGTGCTGCTCGGCTTCTTGGTGTTAAACGCACTACCCTGATTGAAAAGATGGCTCGTATGGAGATTACTAGGAGTCCATAATTGGTCGTCAAATTTTTGACAGTCGTGCCTTTTACAGCGTTCTTGATTGATTTAAATTACTATAAATAACTGTTTTAAATAAAAAAAAATCTATGGGCCAGCTATTTGCATAGCTCTACTTCAATTGAATTTCGTTGTGTAATTTAATGTCTGTTGCAAAAGTAGAGCTAAATATTCTGGCCAGTGATCCGCAAGCTAACGACCTAAATTCGTTAGAACAGGGCGAGGTCACTTTGCGTGTTACGGATGACATTCGTAGTTTCGAGTTAAAAGCTTCAGAAGGTTTTGTGTCTTTCCTATTTGTTGGCGCTGAGTGGGAAAATGTTAAAGAGAGCCTCCGAGCCACCCTGAGCAAATTTGCTAGCAAACCGAACGCATTAATTTATGCAGATGATGTCGAGCTCGCCCATTTTCTCGGTTTAATGGGAGTACCAAATATACTGACTACGACGGTGTTGTGGGATCTAGTTACCGCTCGATCTTTCACAGAGAAATTTCGCGACAAAGCCATCCCCCGCTTGGAAAACAAACGCGCTTTGGACGCAGATTCCTCGCAACCAAAAAACAACACAACGGAAAAGCGGCTTGTGTTTGGCGATCCTAAAAGTAGAGCCCTCCTGGCTTTGGTTGAGCGCGTAGCTCAAGTGGAGGTAACGACCTTGTTATCAGGTCCCTCGGGTGTTGGTAAGGAGGTGATCGCGAAAGTGCTGCATGCCTCTTCGGTAAGAAACGAGAGGCCATTTGTAGCACTTAATTGCTCCGCAATTCCCGAGCAGCTTGTAGAAAGTACTTTGTTCGGTCACATGAAGGGCTCTTTTACGGGCGCGAGTCGAGATCAAAAGGGTTTGTTTGAAGAGGCTGATGGTGGTGTTTTATTTTTAGACGAAGTGGGTGAGCTCCCCCTTGGTGTACAACCGAAACTATTAAGAGCGTTACAAGAACGTAAAGTCTCGAGGGTCGGAAGCTTTAAAGAGTATCAATTTGATGTTCGGTTAATCGCGGCGACCAACCGAGACCTAAATCAGATGGTTATTAATGGAGGTTTTCGTGAAGATTTACTGTATCGATTAAATACCTTCCACTTAACGATTCCTACGTTAAGCGAACGCCCACAGGATATAGAGCAGTTGGCCATATCGTTTGCTGAATCTGCCTTGGTTGCTGGCGTCTCAATGGGCATAGATCGCGGTGCTATAGATTTGTTAATTGATCACGATTGGCCGGGCAACGTAAGAGAATTGGAGAACGTGATCGCTCGTGCAAAGGTCCTTGCTACAAGCTCGGTAATTCTATCAGAGCATATATATCTCGACGCTATCAGTGTCTTTGGCGAGGGTCAGGCCGCACAGAGAGCTATTGTGTCAAATGACCAATTCGGCGGCCCCGACGAAGACAGTACATTATCAAGTCAACGTGACCAGGCTGAGTTCGACTCTATTAATGAAGCTTTGCGGCATACCTCATCCAAAAAAGAGGCTGCGGAGAGGCTAGGTATTAGCCCTCGAACTCTGCGGCACAAACTACAGAAATTTAAAGACATGGAAGACACGCGTGGTGGTTCAGGCGTTAATTTAGCGGGAGCATAATCTATGGACAGACTAGACATGCAAGGTGCGATGGCGGTTATCAAGCGAGCGCAGACTGCTTCTGACTTATCCGCAACTCAATCTAAAGGATTGGAGCTGTCTGGAAGTGCAGATGGCTTCTCGAATGACCTGCTTGCTGCGATCAGATCTGTTAATGAAATGCAAATGACCTCTGCGAGTACCAAAGCCAATTTTGAAGTCAGCGGTGATGTGGATGTAACTGATGTGTTGATGAAAAGTCAGAAGGCATCGGTCGCGTTTGAGGCAACTCTGCAAATAAGAAATAAGATTTTGAAGGCGTACCAGGATGTCATGAGTATGCCTGTGTAACGGTATTGGACTTCTTACAGAGATTAGTGTCGGGAGAGTAGATTAATGGAAGCGGTGATTGATCAAACAGGTGAGCAGACTAACCCGGTGGTCCAAAATCGAAGTGGCGGGGTTGGCAATTCGGAGAAAGAAGTTAATCCCTCTTCGCAAGGACTATCTGAGTCAAGTGGTTCTTCTGAATTGGCTGTAACTAAGTCTGGAGGGTTGCCATCGTTACAGCAATTCATGCAGCAGCCAACTGTTAAACGGTTGATGCCTGGTGTGGCATTGTTACTGGGGCTTTTATTCGTTCTAATCTTCTGGGTTTCGATGGCTGCCACGCCATACAAGAGTGTGTCCGATGGTATGCAATCGGAAGATGTGCAGCTCGCTTTTGAAGCGCTGCAGTCGAGCAACTATAAAGTGAAAATAAACGAATCTACGGGTCGCCTGGAGGTTCCGGTTGACCAATACCAGTCAGCTAAAATTTATTTAGCGTCGCAGGGACTTCCAAGAGCGGCCTCGAGTGGTGGTATGGGCAGCCTTTCTGAAAATAGTTCTATGACTACCAGTCAATTCATGGAGCAAGTCAAGTATAACGCGGCACTAGAGAACGAATTAGCACGCACCATTGCTGAAATCAGCACCATAGACACTGTGAGAGTTCATCTTGCCGCTCCTAAGCAAAGCGTTTTCGTGAGAGATCGACAGCCCGCCAAGGCTTCAGTGGTTGTTAAACCGTATAGAGGCCGAGTTGTGGACGCCGGACAAGTTCAGTCTATTGTCCACCTGGTTAGTTCTAGCGTTCCTTACTTGGCACTCGAGGATGTCACTGTTGTCGATAACGTTGGCAACCTGCTAACCGCTAGCAATAAGGACAGTGCCGCGCCCGCACTCAGTAATGCGCGATTCGAGACTGACAGGGAAATGGAGCTAGCGTCTCGTGTATATGACCTTCTAACGCCTGCGCTGGGCGGTGGAAATGTGAGAACGGTTGTTAATCTCGAGATGGACTTTACGCAGCGCGAGTCGACCTTTGAGCAATATTTTGATGCTGAAGAGGGCGCTCCCGAAATCAGATCTGAGGTAATAACGTCTGACACTCAGACAGGAATAGCTGCTTCCGGAGTGCCCGGTGGAACTACCAACGTACCACCGGATCAAGCTGAGGTGGTTCCAGAGGGTGAAGTCCCAGAGGATCCAGTGAACACCTCAACAGCAACCACTGAAAGAGAGCAGACAACGCGAAACTATGAACTCGATAAAGAAATTCGCTTCGTAAAAGAGCAAATTGGTCGTGTTACGGCGATGACGGCTGGAGTCATAGTGGACGAATCCGCATTGAAGGACCTTGCCACTCGGCGGTATCGCTCTGTAAACGGCCTTGAGGACTCGTTCGATGAAGAAGGCACTGAGGTAAGTTTTAACGACGACGGCAGTGCGCCAGAAACTACCTCGGGTGAAAGCGAAATCCCTGCTGAACTTCTCGCGACTTTAATGGAAGCAGAGCTTGATAGGTTTAGAAGTTTAGTAGTAAGCGCACTGCCATACGATGCAGCACGGGGAGACAGCGTGACAATATCTACTGCTCCCTTCTTTGTAGATCCACCGCAGGAATATCAGCTTCCATGGCACCAGGACCCAGCGATTTTAGAGTGGGGACGCCACGGCATGACCTCGCTAGGTCTTATTGCTTTTTTCTTGATTGTAGTGGCGCCGGTACTAAGGGCCTATCTGCCAAACAAGGACGACGACGTCGAGGCGCTCTTGGCTGAGCAATTAGCTGATGGAGAGTTAAGCGCGGAGGACCGTCAGGCATTGGAGGACGGGGAGGCTCTGGATGAAATAAAAGCGAAGCTCAAGCCCAAGAAGTCTGCGATATCAGCTGACATGCTTGATACAGCTAATAGTTATGATGACAAAGTGGCGGTAGTGAGGTTGTTGGTTGCCGAGGATGCTGGTCGTGTTGCTAACGTGCTTAAGAAAATGATTAAACCCGTTTAAGGGTTCGGAGGTTTGAATGGCGGAGCCGTCTGAAAATAAAGAACTGGGAAATGAGCCAGCGGAGCTTCCGGATTTCGTGAAGGCGGAGCTTCAAACTATGACCTCAACTGAGAGGGCAGCTGTTCTCATGCTTCTGATGGGTGAAAGCCAAGCAGCTGATATCATTAAATACATGAGTCCTCGCGAGGTGCAGGCTCTTGGGTCATCTATGGTAGGTGTGGTTGATCTATCGCAAGAGACCGTAAGTGCAGTTCTTGATGATTTCGTTTCCACAATTAAACAACAAACCAACCTTGGCCTTGGAACCAACGATTATGTGGAATCAGTTTTGAAGCGGGCCCTTGGCGACGACAAAGCCAGCACTGTCCTTAGCAGAATTTTGCCCAGCGGGTCCACGAAGGGGCTAGAAATACTCCGCTGGATGGATCCACGAGCGATTGCCGATATGATCATTAACGAACACCCACAGGTGATTGCGATAATCCTGTCAGTACTAGAATACGACGTTGCGGCGGATGTCATTAATTTCTTGCCCAAAGATAGACGCGGAGAGATTATGCAGCGGGTTGCGAAGCTAGAAACCGTACAACCATCGGCCATGGAAGAGCTTGAACGAATCATGGCAGAGCAGTTTTCTACTAACTCATCAGCTCAGTCCTCTAGTTTTGGTGGTGTGAAAACTGCCGCGAAGATTATGAATTTCGTGAAAGTTGATCTTGAAACTGAAATCATGAAATCACTTACTGACATCGACGAAGACCTAACACTACAAATTCAAGACAATATGTTCACTTTTGAGAATTTGTCGATGGTTGATAATCGTGCGATACAAGTGATGATGCGCAATATAGACTCCGATCTGCTAATGGTCGCACTGAAAGGTGCCAGTGAAGAGACAAGAGACAAGTTCTTCGACAATATGTCTCAGCGCGCGAAGGCTATGTTCATTGACGACATGGAGTCTAAGGGTCCGATGAGAATCTCAGATGTGGAGGATGCACAGAAAAATATTATGAGGATCGCGCGGAAACTCTCAGATGCTGGTGAGCTGGTGCTTGCTGGAAGGGGGGACGATTTTGTCTGAGTCTAGCGAGAAGATCGTATGGGAGTTGAATGAGTTATTAGCAGCACAGCAAAGAGCGCGTAACTTTTCTCGCGCGACTCTGAATGGTGAGATCGATACTCGGTCAGACCAATTCGTGCCCCAGTCCTGGGATGTTTTGCCTGGAAGCTCCGAAGCTGACGGAGACGCGACCCCTGAGTCAGGGGCTGAGGAAGTGGCAGATGAACATGCAACTGTCGAATATGAGGACTCGCCTGTAGAGGAAGAGCTTCAAACACCTGAAGCATTGGCTGACGAGGCCTACAAAAAAGGTTTTGCGGAAGGTCATGCGGCCGGCGTGCAGGAGGAGTTGGCGAGAGCTGAGGATTCTGATCGCGCCATTGCCTCTATTCTTGCGAAGCTCGATGCACTGCCTCCGCTGTGGTCTCAGCTAGTCGACTTATCGCTGGAAGTGGCTGAGGTTGCTTCTTTAGGTGTGCTCGCTACTGACTCCAACCATCTGCGTGACTTCATAAACAACACCTTGGTTAAAAGCGAGGTCGATCCTACGGAGCTTGTCTCTATTAAAGTGTCTGAAAAAATATATATGCTGTTACAAAATGATAACGAGAAGTTTGAGCATGATGGGCGTGAACTCCCGATTGAAATTGATACTAGTTTTGATGATTTAGATGTCAGAGTCGAATACGATTTCGTATCAATAGAGCGCCGCTTTTCCGAGCAGTTGTCACAGGTGCGAGAACAATTGCGGTCTCAGGTGTCTTCTGCTCTTGCTACCAAAGATGATGAATAAAAGTGCGAGCACGCGACATAAGTGGCCCTACCTTGTTGAGCCATCTGAGGTGCGTTGGAGTCCTGTATCTGCTGTTACAGCGAACTCTATATGCTCAATTGGCCTAAACGCGTCATTCGGCGCGCTTTGTAAGGTAAGATCCCCGCTGGGAGCTCATGAAGACGTCATCGCCGAGGTAATTGGGCTACAGGGTGATTCTGTAACTATGATGCCTCTGGCGCAGGTGAGCGGCGTTTCCACGGAAAGCAAAGTCACTTTGGTAAACAATGAATCCTCCGTACATGTTAGCAAATCTCTGCTTGGCAGAGTTATCGATCCCCTTGGTAGGCCTCTGGATAATGCGGGTGCATTACCGAACTCCCTAAATAGTGGTTTCGCTGGTCGCCAAATTGAACCTTTGAAACGGAACTCAGTCTGCGAAAGTCTTGATGTTGGTGTAAGAGCGATAAATGGAGTCTTAACTTTAGCTAAAGGGCAGCGCGTTGGTCTGATTGCAGGCTCAGGCGTTGGTAAAAGCACGTTACTAGGGATGATGACGCGTTATGCTAGAGCCGATGTCGTCATCTTAGCTCTGGTTGGAGAAAGAGGCCGGGAAGCTTCTGAATTTATTACCGAAGTCTTGGGTCCCGAGGGCCTTGCCAATTCTGTTGTGGTACTTGCAACTTCTGACACGCCGGCAGTATTAAGAAAGCGCGGTGCAGATACAGCGCATCTACTTGCCGAATTCTTTCGAGATCAAGGTAAGGACGTGCTCCTTCTTTGTGACAGTTTGACCCGAGTCGCTCAGGCTCACAGAGAAATAGGGCTTGCTGCTGGTGAGCCTCCAACCAACAAGGGATACCCACCCTCCGTTTTTTCACAGTTACCAAAGTTGGTTGAACGGGGAGGTATGGGAGATGCTGATGGCTCCATTACCTCGATTTATACAGTTCTTGCAGAATTTGAGTTGGGCAATGACCCCATCGTAGAGCTGGCGAGAGCGACCCTAGATGGGCAAATAATGCTGTCCAGGGATTTGGCCGACGCCGGAGTATATCCAGCGATTGATTTGCGCGGCTCGATTTCACGATTGGCTGACAAGGTTGTGGGCGATTCTCATTTGGAGAATGCGGTCGAGATGAGGAGACTGTGGTCTTTGTACGAGGAGAACAAAGACCTCATAATGGTGGGTGCATATGTATCAGGGGTGAATAAAGACCTTGATAGAGCTATTCAATTGAGGGCCATGCTGACCGATTACATCCAGCAAAATCAGTTTGAGCCCTGCTCGCTTGAAAATGCTGAGCACGAACTCGCCACTGTTCTGGGAGCTCGCTTTGAATGAAAACTAAGTGGGACGCACTCATCAAAAAGTATGACGCCGCATATCAGGAAGAGTTGAAGGCCCTGTTATGGTCAGTGAGAGAGATCGAAAAGGCATATGAAAATAAAGCGACGTTGGAGGAGCAAGAAGCAGACAGTTGGCGCAAGTTGTCTGGTCGCAAGTATCTTTCCTCCGGCGACCTAGCTTTTGATGGCGAATTCCGATCCAGCGTAGCAAAGCTAAAAGCAAACCTAGACTATGCGATTTCAGAATTAAAGGAAGATGAGTCAGAACAAAAGTCAAGGGTCGCTGAATGTGTTCGATTGGTAAAAAAGTATGAGTTTCTGAGGGACAGGGACTTACTCGAGTATGTAAACGCTCGTGAGCTTGAAGAGGCCAATGACTTGGAAGATTGGGTGATGAATGCTCGACCTAAATAATTGGCACGTATGTTGCTTCCGTAATGGGGTAGTGAGAACCATCGGATAGAAGGTATGGACCCTAAAGTATTTCTTGAAACCGGTCAGACAAGCAGTAAGAACGCAAGCGGCAGTGCCGCCGATACGTCTGGTGAATCGGCGAAACAGGCAGGAAGAGCCTTCAAAGAGGCGTTCAATGCAGCTAATGCTGTGGGAAACGTTGAGCTTGAAGCGAGTGCTTCGCCCGGAAATGCTGATTCTAAAGCGGCCACATCGGCAGGAAACGCTGATGCTAAAGCGGCCATATCGGCTGGAAACGCTGATTCTAAAGTAGCCATATCGGCTCGAAATGCTGATCCTGAAGCGGCCACATCGGCAGGAAACGCTGATGCTAAAGCGGCCATATCGGCTCGAAACGCTGATGCTGAAGCGGCCACATCGGCTGTAAACGCTGATGCTAAAGCGATCACATCGACTGGAAACGCTGATGCTAAAGCGGTCATATCGACTGAAAACGCAAATCCTAAGGCGACTACCCCGGCTGGAACCGTTGACGCTCAAGTGATCACATCGGCTGGAAACCCAGCTCGTAAAGTGACCACTGCTGAAAAACGTTATTACATGGCAAGCACCGATGCGGGGAACAGGGACTCGCGGGCGCGTGATCTGACTGCAAAGGACCTGCTCACTGATAAAGTATTAGAGTCTTCTAAGCCCTCTGGATACGGCAAATTTTTGCCGCATACTCAGGAGACCGGCAATTTTGGTCCGTCTAACGACAAGCTTGATTCTGATCTAGCCTTCGATTCTGAAGTTTTGGTGAATGACACAAAACCCCAGGCCGATTTGCAGAGATGGGTTGTTGAAACGACAGAGGTTGTATCGAGAGAGACCAAGGACGTGATCCGAGGGGCTCCTAATTCGCAAGTATCAAGCAGTGAATCAAGCACAGTTAAGCCAGAAATTGACGCACCGAATTCTCACTCGTCTCATGCGAAATCTTCTCACTCGCTTCATGCAGAATCTATATCGCAAACTGTAGAAAGCAAAACGGACAGAGGGAGTATTGTAAGAATAAAGAGTCTACAGGGGTCGATGGAAATTGCTTTGCCCAATGGACCCGCATCATTTGGCGAAGTAGCAGAGTTCCTCAAATCGCAGTCTTTGCCGAGTACTTTTGCCACGCAGGTATTGAGTCGTCTAAAAGAGGACTCGTCACCAGCTTCAGATGATCTACCAGTCGCTGGGCAGATGAATACCGCTACCAGGGTTCTCGAAGTTGATGCGGTAATAGACGAAGGAGAGTCAGGATTTTCAGCTAATAGTACTTTTGCGCCCGAACAGGGAGCATTCAATCAGATTGAAAAGTTAGCAAGTTCAACGATATTTATTAATCAGCTTGCTTCAATGATTGCCCCTAAATTTGAATGGAATTCTTCAATACAACAGGCAGTCGAAATTGATCGCAGCGAGATATCGACCTTAATCAAGAGAACCCTTTCTTTAACTGATGGCGCTGAAATTCAGAGAAAGGTAGCTAAACACCAACTTTCGGACGAGGGAATTCAAATTCGAGGTGCTGTCATTGAAGCGATTAGCGCGGATAAGTCTGTCAAATTATCAGACTTTGACGTGAACAATCTTGCAAGATTGCTGGAGCCAAAATTCTTCAGTGCGGTATCGCTTAGGGAGAAGGCGGCCGTAAAAACGCAGCCACAATTTGAGGCTGGCAGGGTAGCTCAAGTAGTAGGGACGAGCAATTTTTGGTCCCTGAATGATAAGGGCGATATAACAAGCAATAAGGCTCAAGTGGACGCTGAGTCTCGGTTCGGTGTCTCGCCCACATCGGCAGGGACTCCTGATCTTCGGCGCCAGATTGAATTTGATTCCTCAATCATAGCGGCGCAGAAACTCGCTGCGCGCAACCCCGAGGTTCAGAGTAGCACTCAAAGCAAGTTTGAAATTTTAGACGTCGAAGCGCCAACGCGACAGAATACGTTTACGTCGAGCGACGCGCTGAATCTTAGAAACTTTGCGAATAACCGCGGTGCAGATGACGCCCTGACTGCTCGGCCACTGTCAATCGGTCCCTCAGCGGCTCCAGTCTCACCTGAGTCCCAGGGCCTCCCTCTGGCCGCTCCGTTGACAAATTCGGTAGGTGAACAGGGTGGCCAGAATTACCTTGCTGCTAACGTCACGGGTTATCCTTCAGTCTCTCGTTCTACGAATGGCGAAGGTTTTCGAACAACACAGTATCAATCTGGCTCTAACTCTGTCCGTGATGTAGTGGCTCTGAGTGAGCGATTTACGCGAGTCTTTACAGAGCGATTGGTTCAGAATGTGAAGGCAGGGAACTACAACCTTCGTTTCAATGTGCATCCCCGTGAACTTGGCGCTGTTGATATAGCAATGGAAGTGCGTGATGGTCGTTTAGATGCACAAATATCTAGTACTAACCCAGTCACGCGTGACTTACTATCTGAATCACTACCGCGATTGCGGGATGCCCTTCAAGCAGGTGGTCTTCAGCTTTCCAATCTTGAGGTGAACGATAATGCACGCGATAACCAGAAGCGCGGATTAATGTCTTCTCAGGATCATGACGACGCAGTTGCCGAATTAAACGATACAGCTAACAACCTGCTGGTAGAGGATTTAACTCTTGATGCGGAAAGTGTGGACTATCTGGCGTAGTAACGTTCTTGGGACAAGTTTAGGGGAAAAATATGGCGGATGATGAATTAGAAAACGATGGGTCGGGAAAGAAACCATTGTTACGGTATTTACTGTTAGGTGTTGCGGCATTGGTCGTGTTGGCTGTGACAGTACTCGCAACTATGTTTTTTGTATCGGCCGGACCGTTTGAAACCGATTCGGCGTCTCAGATTGAGGAGACGATACAGCAGCTCGAGCTCGACGCCGAGGAGGCCAGAGCGAGGGCAGAGGAGCTAGCTCGCGGGCCCGCTAAGGACACGTTGGAAACCCCTGAGCTAACACGGTTCGAGAACACTTACAAAGAAATGGAGCGTCCGTTAGTCGCGAACATTGTGAATTCTCGAAAGGTTATGCAAGTGAAGGTTGCAATCATGACCCATTACGATGACCGAGTTGTGGCCAATATAGAAAAGCACGACTTTGCAATCAGGTCGGAAATCCTCGATGTCATGAGAACGGTCGATGAGGCCAAGCTCTCTGAGGATTCCTTCCGTAAGGAATTAGCCGACAAATTGAAAATGGCTATAAATTCCGTGCTTGAGAAATATGAGGACTTCGGGGGAGTTGAGGAAGTTCTATTTACTGAGTTCGTAGTTCAGTAGGCGTCGAAAGTCAGGGTATAGGTGAGTTTCAGTTATGGTGGATGAAGATCAAAATCGACTTTCCGATGAGGAACTTAATGCTCTCGTGTCGAATCATGAGGAGGCGGATTTCACTGCTGCTGTGCTTGATCCCGCCGAGATCGAGCAAAAATCGGTAAGGCCCCATAATCTGGTCACGGAAGATACCACGATTGGTATAAATCTGGCGGCAGTAGACATGATCACTGAGCGTTTCACGCGTCATCTAAGACTTGGTTTACTAGAGGTGCTTCGTACAAGTCCTCGTGTCACTGCGGATAGAGTGAAAACCGTAAGATTTAATGAGTATCTCTCTGATTTAAAGGCCCCGTTATCCGTAAACACGATGAGAATGTCTGGTTTGCGGGGTACGTCCATGGTAGTTATCGACCCTAACGTGATCTTTGCGGCCCTAGATAACTTTTTTGGTGGGTTTGGGCAAGGTATTGATGGCTTACCGCCCGGACGCATGTTCACCCCAACCGAAACAAGAATAATAAATATTATGCTCGAGGTGATTTTTTCATCCCTCACTGAGGCATGGGCGCCCATCATGGATTTAACCTGCGAGTCCATTGGTTCAGAAATAAACCCGCAATTTGTTCAAATTGTTGATGAAAACGACTTGGTCATTGTCTGTCACCTCGACGTAGAGTTGTCCGGAAAAGAGAAAGGTGCCATCGATGTTGTGTACCCGTTTGCAACATTGAAACCTATCAGGGACGTTCTGAGAGGGAGGGTGCAGGACTCTGATGATCCATCTGTGGACCATCGGATCTGGGAGAGAGAGCTCATTGATGCGACATCAGACGCGGAGCTTGAGCACAGAGTAATGCTCGGTGAAATAGATTTGACGTTGGGGCAATTCGATAATCTCAAAGCTGGTGATATTTTGAATATGAGGAAGCACGATTTAGCGAGGGTTTTGGTTGGAGATATACCCTTGTTTGAAGCTGAAATTGGTAATGCAAACGGATATGCGGCAGCACGGTTAGTAAGGTCTGTTGAGTTATCAGAGTCTGATGACACATAACGACTTAGGAAGGTTGATGGAGAGATAAATGAGTGACGAAGAGACGCAAGAGCCAGAGGTCACGTTAGAGGGCAATGACGCCGAACCGCTGCAGTCTTTCGATGCAATGGTCAGTGCGGATGTACTGCAGAGCGTACCAGTAACTTTGTCGGTCGAGGTTGGAAGAACGCGCCTTAAAATTAGAGATTTACTTCGCCTAAAGCAGGGAAGCGTGATCGAGCTCGAGCGAAACGCAGGGGAACCGCTTGATCTTTTGGTGAATAACACAGTGGTTGCTCAGGGAGAGGTGGTATTAGTTAACGACCGTTACGGTGTGCGATTAACGAGGATCCTTCCATCTGAGGATCGCGTCGAAAAACTTTAGCGATACATGGCGGAGGGTATGCTTTTTATCAGGGGTGTAGGGGCGCTCCTGTTTGTCTTGTTACTTGTATTATTGGCAGCAGCGGTTCTTAAACGAATCACCAATCGGGGTGACACTTGGCCTTTAGTCAAAGTGATCAGTCGTCAAAAGATTGGCCGAAATGCAGAGTTGGTGGTTGTGGACTACAATGACCGACGACTGTTGTTGGGCGTCACCGATGGAGGTGTTTCGTTGCTCGAGTCTGGCGTAACCGATTGATTTAAGAGGAGGCGCATTGTTTGTGCTGCAACAATGTTTGCTGAAAAGAGCCAATGACTTAAGAGGTCTATCTGGTGCTTAAACTTTGTTTAGCAATTCTTCTGCTGTGTGCAGCCTCGGTGACATCAGCTCAAACCGGGATCCCCATTCTAAGTGCAGTTCAGGAGGCTGAGGGGGCAACTGAATACTCGGTAACTCTGCAGCTGCTTGCGTTAATGACGGTGCTGACCTTGTTACCGTCGCTCCTGCTTATGATGACAAGTTTTACGAGAATCATCATTGTTCTATCGTTGCTTCGGCAGGCTTTAGGCACAGCGCAAACCCCTCCAAATCAGGTGCTCCTCGGTATAGCGTTGTTCTTAACGATCTTTGTTATGACACCTGTGTTGTCAGAAGTTTACGAGGATGCTTTAAAGCCGTATTCGGAAGAGCAAATGCAATTTGAAGAGGCCATAGCTGCGGGGCAATTACCCATAAAGCGCTTCATGCTGAGACAAACCAGACAGGAGGATCTACAAACATTTGTTGCTCTTGCAGACAGCGCAGATATAAATTCGCCTATTGATACACCGCTTTCGATTTTAGTCCCGGCGTTTATAACGTCAGAGCTTAAAAGTGCCTTTATTATTGGATTCATGCTTTACATCCCATTTGTCATAATTGATATGGTGGTAGCGAGTGTGCTGATGTCTATGGGTATGATGATGCTATCTCCGATGATTATCTCACTCCCATTCAAGCTTCTATTGTTCGTGATGGTCGACGGCTGGACCTTACTAATGACATCCCTCTCTAAAAGCTTCATTTAGGGGGCCGTATCATGGAGCCCACGCAAGCGATTGGAATAGGAAGGGAGGCCATTTGGACTGTGATTTACGTCGCAGGTCCAATCCTTATTACTGCTCTCGCACTAGGTCTGTTGATTGGTGTGCTTCAGGCTGCGACTTCGATCCAAGAGATGACCCTCAGTTTTATACCAAAACTCATGGCGGTAGTTGCCGTGCTACTGTTTTTTGGTGATTGGCAATTACTTGTTCTGACAGAGTTCTTTTTGATGATTTTCGAGCGGATACCCGAACTTTTCGCGCAATGAATTTATTGCTTGACGAGTTGGTTGCTATACTAACGACAGGACTTATCCCATTCCTGCGAATTTCTGCAATGTTGCTAGCGGCCCCTCTGGTTTCACTTCAGGTTGTCAACGTAAGAATTAGAATTGCATTAGCCTTCTTACTCACAGTTTTCTTTTTCGATCAAATAGCAATACCTGCTGTAAACCCGCTCTCAGTCTCATGGTTTATTTTGGTAGCGTTTGAATTGATGATCGGTATTTTTTTAGCGCTCATACTTCAGATTGTGAATGCTGCGATAGTCACGGCGGGGCAGTCAATGTCCATGAGTATGGGGTTAGGTATGGCCCAAACAATTGATCCTAATGCGGGGCAAGTTCCCGTGATTGCCTCTTTCTTAGTTGTTTTGTCGACGCTGATTTTTCTGTCCTTGGGTGGACACCTTTTTCTCATCGAGCTTCTATTACAGAGTTTTTCGGCAATTCCAATTGGCGGAGGAGAGATTGACTTCACTGCATCCATCTGGAATCTGACAATGTGGTCGTCAATGGCATTTTTAGGTGCAGTTTTGATTGCTTTGCCTGTGATGTTAATCATGATGTTAATCAATCTATGTATTGGCGTAGTGACGCGTGCTGCACCTGCTCTCAATATTTTTGCCGTTGGATTTCCCGCAATGCTTTTAGGTGGATTGATCTTAATCGTTGTTTTTATGGCAAATTTTGGTAGCAGAATTCAGTGGCTTTGGCTCGAGGCGTTCGATGTGGCTCAGAATTTATGGGTAGTCCAAAATGGCTGAGGGTCAGGACGATACTCAGGAGAAAACTGAAGAGCCTACTGCCAAGCGCCTATCAAAGGCGCGCGAAGAGGGGCAGCTTGCGCGCTCACAGGAGACAACAATTGCGGCGTCGGTGATCTGCGTTGCGTCTTTTATTTACTTGTTTGGTGAGTCCTTGTTTCAGAGTATTTCAGATGACTTCGCGGCTGGGTTTGTTTTTGACGCAGGAACATTAGCTGATCCCTCCAGAGCGATCGCGCGCTTACCCGAAGCGATGATTAGTGCGTTAACGACCCTAACACCACTCTTAATTCTGGTAGCCATTGTAGCGATAATTAGTTCAAGCTTTCTCGGAGGATTTAATTTTACCTGGAAAGCGATTCAGCCCAAGGCCTCAAAGCTAAGTCCTCTCAAGGGTCTAAAGCGAATCTTTAGTGTAAGAAGTCTGGTCGAGCTAACCAAAGCCTTACTGAAGTTTGGTCTAGTCGGCATTACAGCATGGTTTTTAATACTCGCAGCCGTCCCAGAGTTTGGTGAAATAACACTCATGGCGCTTGAGCCCGGTGTTAACGAAGCCTCTGGGCTCTTGATCACCTCCTTCTTGGTGGCCAGTAGCACTCTGATTTTAATAGCTCTGATAGATGCTCCTTATCAGGCTTACCAACACAACAAACAAATGAAAATGTCCTTGAAGGAGGTTAAAGACGAGCGAAAGGAGACTGATGGGTCTCCAGAATTAAAGGCCAAAGTGCGACAGAAGCAACGTGAAATGTCCACAGCAAGGATGATGGAGGCGATCGCAGAGGCTGATGTGGTGATTACGAACCCTGAACATTTTGCCGTCTGCCTAGCGTATGACCCATCGTCCGATGACCCGCCTAAGTTGGTTGCCAAAGGGGTTGATCACGTGGCAGAACGAATAAGAGATGTAGCTAAAGAGGAGGGCGTGGCGTTTTTTGAATCACCCGTACTAGCCAGGGCACTTTACTTTACCACTGACGTGGGAGCGTTCATTCCAGAACCGTTATATGAGGCTGTTGCAAAAGTGATAGCCTATATTTTCAATATCAACGCGATCAACCGAGAGAGTGGCAGACCATCGCGCCCCGAGCTTACAGTGCCTGATGACCTTATATTTGACTCGAATGGTCAGCAATCCGAAATATTCGAGGGTTAGTTTGTTAGACGACTCGTCTTTAAAGTTGAAGTAGATTCACTATGAATCTAATTGGGGTATCAGAGTGACACTAGGTGACAATGTATTGCTAGACGATAAAGACGAAATTCTGTTGGAAACTTTGCGGCAAGACGTTTGTATTGGGAGGAAGAATGTTCTTGTGATTTCCGAGGAAGAGTTCTATCTCGATGCTATTTTTTTGCGTCTCTACAATGAACTAAAAGACATGAATGGACTTGCTGTTCATAGGATGTTTCAACCTGACGTTGAGGGCATAGTGGGTTGGTTCAATAAGCTTCTTGCGGAGGTTTCGATTGATGAAGCACGAAATGTAGATGATCAACCCAAAACGATTATTTTCATGCCAGAGATCACGAACGCCAATATTCAAGACTGGATAAGCTGCGAATCATTAATTGGTGCATTCCCTGGTGCGAACGTTAGTCTAATCGCCTTTGGCTTGGCAGATAAAATAAATCCACCTACGGTGGCGAATATAGCGGCTAAACGACAAAACAGTGTGGTTAAGTTGCCACAACTGGCTCTTGAGCGCGTAGAGTCCTTTTTTAGAGAGGCTAAAAAGAGTGGTGAGCTATCTGTCTTAATGTCCGCGTTAATCGACTCCCCATGGAGAGAGCTAGCACTAACCATCCAAGACGAGGTGGAAAAAGAGGTTGAAGCTAACAATGACACTATAGACAAATTTATGCCTACCTCGCTGGAGGAGTCCGGCATTGATGATCCAAAAACATCAGGGAGTGCTGATAATCTCGAAAGCGATAGCGAGGTTGATCTAAATCAAAATGAACACACCTGGCTCAGGCGTTTTGTAGTGACGACAGCCATATTTTTTACGGTATTTCTGTCTCTAATCTTTGCTTTGGATTTTTTCTATGGCTCGAATCGAGGTCAGCTGATCACTCAATCTGTGATTCCTTGGTTGGAATGGTTTTTGAGTATGCTTGGTCAGTTAGTATCTTGGGGCCTCTCTCTCGTCGAAAAGCTTGCCTCGACTGTATAAAGGGTCTAAAAATTGCCATAAAAGGGCCGATATTACATCCAAATTGGTTTGCTAGGAGTCAATCGTGGAAAAGACAGAGAGCCAATCAAAAACCGACGCTACAGTCGAGGGCGCAGACGCGTTAGTTGAGAAGTCAGACGCTTTAGTCGATGACATTAGTGGTGAGGGTGTTGCATCGACCGATACTAATGAAGCTCCAAAAAGCAACGAGCCGGTCAATCAACGGCCTATTTATAACATTCAGACTTCACTCGATCCGACGCTGGACACTCACCTTAAGCGGGTCTCCTTCATTGCAATTGGGGCAGTCTTTCTTTGCGTCATAATGATGATGGTGACCGGCGGTCGACTAGCATCCGAAGTCGATAATTTACAGGCGGCTACAATGTCGCTAACCAAGCGCGTAGTTAACATGAATTCCGGCCTGGAGCGATTCTCAGTGCTTGACGCTAAGTTTGAATTATTAGACTTGGGTCAAGCTTCGATATTGGATAGCAATACCGAACTGCGGCTTGCGAATTCGGAATTGATGGGTGTTGTGAGCGAAGAGGTTTCGAAGCTTAGCAATTCCTTGGACGAGCGATTATCAAATATCAACAGGCTCACTGCGCAGATGAACAGCATCTCGGAAGTTGTAGCTGAGCAAGAAAAAAGCATGGGCAGTCTTGCCGACAGATTCGAGCGCCTTGAACGCCAGATCGCAGCGCTTAAGGGGTTAGAACGCGATATTCAAATTCTGGTGGAAATAGAGCAGGGCAATTTGAAAGAGCTCTTTCGGCAGCAGTTAGAGCTGGAACAACGAGAGCTGGTGCAGGGGACGGCCCAAGAAGGGTCAAGTGATGAGTCCAAAGATCCGCGCTTAGAAGGCGTGGTGACCTACTCCACCAATCGAGACTGAATCAACACTGACTCGAAAGAGAATATCGAGGAGTTTGGGTTTACAAGTACAGCGATGCGATGCGGCTACTGAAGCCGTCATCAGCTAGCACCAGTGCACCCAGCCTGCGACTAGTGGTTTCGAGTTCTGCAATAACTTCAGCACGCTCCTCGTCGGAAGATGCTGAACCTATCTTCTTTCCAAAAGCAAAAAAGCTTTCCGTGAATGATGTAGGAAGGTAGGACTGGAAATCGCCTCTTAGTGTCTTCAGCGTAACTTCATCTCCGGGAGTATTGCTAGAATGCGAGAGACCGTTTGCTTTTCCTGCTGCAACGAGTTCTCTTACATGCAGCTCCAATAGCATCATGAACCGATCACGATCGCGATCAAGCCCAAGTTCATCAACGGATGTACTCACCGCAACCTGCCAAGCATCCCACAACTGCTTCCCTTGTAGCCCTCCGAAAACATCATTGTTAGCTCTGTTAAGCGTTTGACTAGACTTAAGAAGGTCGCTGGTTTTTAACTCAAGTTCGTTGACCTTTGATATTAAATAGGCGACGAGAGCGGCTAGACAGATGCATAGAGCTAACATCAATAGCATTACGAGGTCATCCAAAGACGTCATTTTTGATTTTCTGTCTCCTCGTTCGTATTGTCTGGTATAAGGGCGATCCTCAGCAGATTGAGAAGTTCAATTTTTTGTTGAGTTTGCAGTTCTACCATCAACTTTTCCGCAAGTTGGTCGGCAGTGGCAATACATTGGCGCGCACTTTTTTCTTGTATCTGATAATCCGCACCCAAATTAAACATCGTATTGGCGTACTCTTCGGGCACCCAAGAAAGTACAACACCTGTAGTTCCCTTCAGGGAGTTGTATCCGTCGTGCTTATCCCTCTGCGGAAAGCCCCTTTTACCCTCCTTTACAGCTTTTGCGAGATCCTGCTGACGCTTTTCCTCAGCTCTGGCGCCCTGCACAAAAATTTTGTCTAGGTTTCCCTTGGCACGCATCGCTATTCGAGACACGAACATGCGGTTATAACGATCAGACGTATCTAATTGCTTGCATCGCAAAAAATCACCTTGCGCATTGGCTCTCAGTTTTTCGAGTTTTGTTTTTCGTCCAAACATAAAGATTTCAGTACTTTATCTGCTGCCTCAGCGTTTTTGTTGTCTTCGATAGTATCTGACTAATACGAGACTCTGATACATCAAGTATCGCCCCAATCTCTCTCAAATTCATCTCCTCGGTGTAGTAAAGAGACAACACGAGCTGATCACGCTCAGGTAATTTTGTAATCGCCTCAGCTAATTCTCCCGATAAGTTATTATCTTCTAACGCCCTCTCTGGGCTGTATTCATCTACTAGTAAGGTCGTCCCAGAAGATTCCAGGTCATCTATTGAGGCAGTCAATTGAGAATGCCGTTTGTATCTACGGTCATGATAATCGGATACGGAAGTACCAAGCTCCTCAGCAATTTCCGATGCGGAGGGTTCCCTGTTGTGTTGGTGGCTGAGTTTTTCTATCGCATCTTGCTCACTCTTGACTGAAGCGTTGTCGGACCGAGATAGTGGTGACCGTCTTCTAATCTCGTCTAGAATGGCACCGCGAATTCGTTTGCTGGCAAAGGTACTCAACTCGACACCTTGGCTGCTGTCGAAATTTTTTGTAGCTTCGAGTAAGCCTAGCATGCCGATCTGCACGAGTTCTTCGAGCTCTACATGGTCTGGAAGCCTAGCCTTTAGGTGGTTTGCGACTCTGTGTACTAGTCCAATATGCTGCAGAACCAACTGTGATGAATCCCCGTCAGCAATACCTTGTACTTCAGTGTAAAGATAGCGCCCCTTCAAGTTTAGGTGCTCGCATTGCCTATTGAGATCTTTAAACCACTGTCAGCTGGCTCACCAGGATCCTGAGAAATAACAATTTGCGCAAGCTTAGAGATGTCTTGTGCTAACTTTCCGTCAGGACTATTGATCACGGCGGGAACACCAACTCTTGCTGATTCGAGTGCGGCACGATCAGATCGTATTCCAGTTGAGAATTTGAGGCTAAGTTCGAGGAACTGTTCCGTAACTCGATTAATTCGTTCGTGGATGTTGGAGGCCTCTTGTTGGCTTGAGACCTGGACGGGGGTAAGCAATATGTCTGAAAGATTGAACTCTTGCTGGAGGACTTTCACTGTTGCATAGGCGTCAGCGATTGAAGAGGGTTCATTTTGAATAAGGAGAAGCTTAAGGTCGCAGGCTCCAAAAAGAACGGTGACGTTATCGCTGATCCCTGCTGCCGTATCGACAACTAAAAAATCATAGTCATTGAGCGATGATAAAGCGTGGATCAGACCCAGTAGTTGTAATCTCGATAGTCTTGAAAGCACCGAAGATCCACTACTACCGGGGACCAGAGTTACACCAAACTCTGAATCGACCATTATATCTGCGAGCGTCTTCTCGCCCGTTAGTACATGGCCGTAGCTATACTGCACTCGCGCATTCAGAAGAATCTGAGCATTACTCAATCCCAGGTCGCCATCCAAGAGCACTACTTTTTTTCCTGATTTAGCGAGTTCGACCGCAAGGTTAACGGCCACAGTGGTTTTCCCCACTCCGCCCTTGCCACTCGTGATGCCGATTACTTTCATAACGTTAGCCTACCTTATATTTGACGGCTGTGAACTATCTTGCGTTAGGTGCCAACGAAGTTCCCCCTTGGGTCCATTTTAATACACTGACCTATTATGGACGAAAAAAGCATGGCGCTGTCTGAGATGGGGAGGTGGGTGCGAGATGTCTGTGTTTCTCCCACATCAAAAAAGGCATTGCTGTATACCTTTACGTCGTTATCGCTGGGCAGCTCTTCGATGGCCACGGGCTCCGTTTTGTTCTCGCTAAAGCCGTTCGGAGACACTACTTCATTAAGAACTTCGCTGAAACTTAAGGCCTCGAACTCTTTCTGACTAACATCGACAGAACGTTCTGTCGGACCTTTTGCTTCCTCGGCTAGAGCACCGAGCTTACGGGCGAGCTCTAAAATTGTTGGCGAAATTTCCGCTTTTATTTGCTGTCGCGAATTGCTCACGGATGATTTTTTTGTAAACGCTGCAGGCGCAGCGGCATCGTAGTCTCCGCCTTTACGCGACATTGGAAAGTCTTGCGACGCAGTTTTCCCGACGACAGAGGAGACGAGCTGTGCCCCGGTTTTCATGTCCTCACTTTCTACTGCCACTATGATGCAGTAACTGTCCGGCTGTTTAAAACTATGCACAATCATGCAGTCGTTGCCATGTGTCTTTCTAACTTGGTCCAGGCACTCCATGTGATCATGGGCTTGTTCAATTACGAGTTTCAATTTAGGTCTCCGACTTATCGTCTATTTTAGCCTCTCCGCCAATACTTGATCTGACTTGAATGCTCAGATCATCGGGAATCTCACTGTAAGAGAGAACGTAAAGGTCCGGCACCCGCATGCGAGTAAACTTAGACATCCATGGTCTCAAGGTAGGGGAGACCACTAGGCTTACGGGGGTTCCACTGTTCAATATTTTTTCAACCTCTGCACTGAGGTTATTAATCATATTTTGAGCAAGCGTTGGCTCCAGTGTTATTTGATCTCCGCCGCTGGCGGCTTTACTGGATTCAAGGAGTCGCTCTAGATCGGGAGCGAGTGTGATCACATTAAGTGAGCCTGACTCGTCCAATAATGGCTGCACTATTTGCCTGCCAAGACGGGGACGTATTAGGGATGTTAACTCTCCCGGATTGCTCACCTCTTTCGCATGTAGTGTTAGAGCATCGATTATATTTCGCATGTCTTTCACCGGCACTTGCTCTTCCAAGAGGTTCTGAAGTACCTGCGCTACTGTTGCGAGAGGTAATAGATCTGGGACCAGACTCGAAACCAGTTTCGGATATTTTGCAGCCACTTTATCAAGTAGCTGCTGGGTTTCATCTTGACCAAGTAACTCATGGGCATTATCGCGCACAAGCGAGTTAACGTGTGTTGCTATCGCGGTTGGTGCGTCTACAACAGTGAATCCAAGGCTTTTGGCAAGCTCAGCACTATTAGGGTCGATCCATAATGCATCCAATCCAAATGCAGGATCTTTTGTTGGTTCTCCTTCCAACGGTATGGCAGTCTCTGATCCATTGATTGCGAGTAGCTTTCCCACTCTTACAGTACCGCCGCCTCTAACGAGTCCATGCAGCAAAATCTGGTACTGTTCGGGCGGCAAATCGAGATTATCGCGGATTCGGATTGCCGGCATGAGGAAGCCTAACTCAGCAGACAATTTTTTACGTATGCCTCTTATCCGAGTAAGTAGTTGCCCCCCGGATTGAGTATTTGCTAATGGCACCAAGCCGTAACCAATATCCAGAGAAACTACATCAACATTGTCTATGTCATCCCAACTCAACTCTTGAAGACCTGTCGTTTCCGCCTCACTCGTTACCTCACTTTCCTCAGGTTCATTACGTGAGTTCAACAGGAATATACCGAATGCTATTCCGCTTAGGCCTAGCGATAAAAATACTAGGTGTGGCATACCGGGGATAATGCCGAGAATAGTGATAATACTGGAAGCAATTAGGATGCCGGTCGGGTCCGATACTTGCGTGGAAGCTTGCTCGGCCATGCTTTCTTGTGTTGTGACGCGAGTTACCAGGATGGCTGTCGCGAGTGATAATAAAAGGGAGGGGATTTGTGCAACGAGACCGTCCCCTATGGTTAGTAGCACGTATATACGTCCAGCTTCGCCGATGCTCAGATCATGCTGAGAGGTTCCGACTATCAAGCCGCCGACAATGTTGATGATCAGGATTAAAATTCCGGCAATAGCATCGCCCCTGACGAATTTAGATGCACCATCCATCGATCCGTAAAAATCTGATTCTTGAGAGAGTTCTTCTCTACGTTTCTTGGCATCTTCCTGGTCAATAATGCCGGCGTTGAGGTCAGCATCTATCGCCATTTGCTTTCCGGGCATAGCATCGAGAGTGAATCGGGCTATAACTTCAGACACCCTTCCAGCCCCTTTTGTTACCACAATAAAGTTGATGATCATTAAAATCATGAAGATGATGAAACCAACAACGTAGTTGCCTGCGATCACAAATTCCCCAAAAGATTCGATTACCTGTCCGGCGGCGTCGGTACCGGTGTGCCCCTCAAGTAATACGATACGGGTTGATGCGACGTTGAGTCCGAGCCGCAGCAACGTTGCGATTAGCAACACGGAGGGAAACGAGGAAAAGTCCAGTGGGTATCGACTGTTGATGGTCAGCATCACCATCAACAAGCCGAGCATGATGTTAAACGTAAACAGAATATCGAGGACGAATGCGGGCAGCGGGACGACTAAAAGCGCCAATATAACCAGAACTAATGCCGGTGCACCGACACTTTGAAGGTCAGGAAACCTTATTGGTTGCATCAGTTGTCGAAAATTTGACAGAAAAGTATCCAAACTGTCCCTCTTTGAAGTTTTTTGCTCGTACTCCGAATTACTGCAATATCCGTACCAGACACGGTCTGATGTCGTTATTTGCCCTTTCAAAGAGCTAAAGATTTCGTGAATTATGTCGATGTATCATGTACTGGCGGGTCGGTATCACGTCAGTGACAGCGGGTTGTCCACAGAAAATAGGGAGTTTAATTATGTACTTATTTCGCCTCTTCGCCGTGAGCGTTCTATTGGTCCCTATCATCGGATGTAATGCCGTGGTGTCAGGAGTGAGCGATAGCGCTGCGTTTATTGAGCCTATGGTTGAACGGCGAGATACTCTGACCGCCACTGGGTATGCTGTCATCGATGTACAACCCAGCGATAACTCCGCTCAACGCCGTCTCCTTGCCATTAGAGCTGCCAAGTTAGACGCTTATCGCGGTCTTACCGAGCAGGTATATGGCCAGTATCTCGATGCGACAACCACTGTGGCGGATATGGCAGTTCGCAGTGACAGTTTTAGGGCTCGCGTTGAGGGAGTAGTCTACGGCGCAAATCTGGTTCGCATAGAGCCTAGAGGGTCAGATACCTACGAGGTAACGATGTCTTTGGATAAAAGCATCGTAAATGATTTAAGAGTTCTGTACCTGGAGAGGGCTTTTAGGGCCTCTTCAGCGAGCACTGGTAGTTGACATGCGATTTCGCGGTAAACCCACCGCTTGTCTCTTTTGCCTAACGTTAAGCCTATCGTGTCTAGGCAATGACACTGAACCCAGTGAGGCTGGCGGTCAGCAGGAATTGGCTTCTGCGCGCCTAGAGCAAATAAAAGAACGCCTAATGGAGGCGGCTTTTGGTTCAGGGGTGAATGTCCGAAGCGTAGCGTATCTAGACAGTTCTGGCGCCTTGACCCAAGACGCTTTTTTTTCTAGCGATATTAAAGTTCGTGGAAATCAAGTCATTTCGTATTTGAAGGAGCTAGATGGCGATCAGGCCATTGGTAGAGCGGAATTACCACTTGAAAAGGCGTGCGACGTTTGGGACGCCCAAGAAAAGCGCGAAAAGGGAGTGGTCAAAGTATCTACTAGGGTCAAAACCTCAAGACGAGTTAGTGAAAACGCGATACCAGAGACTAAGCGCACGGAACTGACAGCACTTCTCGATCAAATACTAACCAATGAGGGTTTCAACGTTGTCCATGGCGACAGCCCTTCAAAGGTCAGTGCTCCGCAAAACACCGAATACATGCGCCATTTAGTATCAGATTGGGCGTTGGGCCCGTCTGCAGACTTTGAGGTTAACTTGGAGCTTGATCTGATAAACACATCTACTCACATCGTGCCCTCGGTTTACTCATCTCACAGCATGCTCTATGGACCAGAGGTGTTTTTATCCAATATTGGTTCTCGCGATTATGTGCTAGAACTATCAGTAGCTTTTTCGCAACCCGCCTCGCGGCGTTTGCTCAAGGAGGAAACCCTGTCGACATCATTTGTTGCTCAGCGGCATTATGCTTCAGGTGCATGGAGTCTCGGTGATCGAGACCGAATGATTGATCAATGGGTCGACGATACGGTTCGATCTTTTGTGGCCAATTCCCAATGCCTCCCGCAAGTATTCAATGTTACCCCTCTACCGGACGGGAATTTCGAATTATCGGCTGGGTTAGCGCATGGTCTAAGAGCAGGGAGCTGGATTGTGGTAGCTAGTAGAAATTTAATGATCGGAAATGAAGTGAGTGATGCTACTTTCGATTCATTATCAGTCATGCGCGTATCGGCATCCAACTCATACTCGGCGATTGCCGAACCGCTCGCATCCAGCATAGGCCAGAGTAATGTCCGGTCGGGTGAGCTAACTGGAATGATGCTTTAGGAGGAGAAATGAGATTAGTTTTTGAATCATTTGTTCGGGCAACTGCTGTTTTAGTGTTTTTTGCAATAATGCCGGTCACAGCGGATGAAGAGTACTCTACGGGCCTGTCCGAAAGAGACTTGCAAAAGTTAAAGGGCTTTATCGGCTCGACGGAAACGCTGGCACCTGAGATACAAATGACATTGGAGGCGGGCCGCTACAGAGTGCAATCTGGAGATACTCTGAGTGGTATATTTAATCGTTTTTACAAGAATACAAATGTCAATAAAGAGGTCTTGCAGGCAGTATTCGTAAAAACCAATAAAGCCGCTTTTCGCCGAGGAAACCCTAATTGGTTGATGGCGGGTTCAATCTTGACGTTTCCATCTGGTGCGGACGTCATCAACTACGTGGTTAATGATAAAACCGACAATAGCTCTCGAAGCGAAAACCGCGAAACATGGGTTTCTTACCCTTAGCCTGCAGCATGCGCCGCGATTGACTAAATTTAAATGTTAGGTCCAGAGCAAGTAAACCTAGGGCCCCGAGCTATTCCGCAAACCTTTGCGAGCCTTCCTTCACTTCAAATTAGTAATGACGCTTATCGCGGTTTGGCTTTAAGTGCCTCCCAGGTTGTTACGGGGGTGATCGCTTTGGAGCACGGCAGGTTGTATCTTCGAGCAAACTCGGGCGGAGAGCCCATAAGGCTGCCACTCCAATACCTCAGGTGGCTAGGACGAGAGGTTCAGTTTCAAGGCTCGTCCATCTCGTCGCAGATTGTCAGCTTAAGTCCCGTCAGGTCAACGCTGACGTCAGCATCTTCATCTTCAAACTCACATCTCAGGGTGTCTGATATCTTGAGGCATCTTGCAACAGTTGATGGAGCTGGCGTGAGGTCGAGCCAATCCCCTACAACGGCTTTGATAAACGTAATGAATTTTTCACCAGCCGCATTTCTGCAGAGTCCGGCGTCATTTCTTTACCAG
>Ga0163109_10000584_pt1 | contig 28979 bp, 24 predicted proteins | sample CRUFie1St13metaG_FD_108704 | JGI IMG/M metagenome (GOLD analysis project Ga0163109, IMG submission 108704) | Marine microbial communities from the Costa Rica Dome - CRUD Field 142mm St13 metaG | ecosystem: Environmental > Aquatic > Marine > Oceanic > Photic zone | place: Costa Rica: the Eastern...
GGAGCTACAAGTCCATCACAGCTATTTCCATTGCCACCACATATTCCACAAACATCTATAAATAATCCATTACAACAAGTACCATCTAAATCTTCTTGATATAAACCATTACAAGCTGTAATCCACGTGGATTCATCATCAGGGTCAAAAGTACAATCATAAGGGTCTTGATCAATATTTTCATTATAACAATATGGCCATTCGTCATCGTCATTAGATACTAGGCCCGAAGAAGGGTCTCCTGGGCACCATAAAACACTTTCATTAGAATCACCAAAACCATCTCCGTCAAAATCAGTATAAAGTACTTCGAAGTCACAACCTGTTGTTACACATTCTTCGATATTAGATTCGAGTATAAAGTTTATATTATCACTTTGAACAAATGGCTGAAAGCAATCTAAATCACTACATCCATTAATTATAGATCCATAATTATAAATTACTTGTGTATCCACATTAAAGCAATATTCGGTATTTGATTGTAAACTATTATCATCATATATATAAAAATTATCATATAGTATTGCAACTTCTTGATCGTAGTTACCTGAAATTTTATTTATTTTATATAAAATATCTGGAGCACAATCTTCTGGTTGACCATCGTAGTAAGACTCATTTTCAATTGCGCCATCTACTCCAGAATCATAACAATAACTGTCATTTTTTAAACCAACTTGTTCTATATCTACTTCTTCTGCATTCCATTTTGTATTTAAAAACAGATAACAATCATATTCATTCTCAATTTGATCACTACATTCATTATAAGAATCTCCTACATTATCTGTAAAAGCTGATTGATTTGTAAAATGCATGATTTCGTCAATGATTTGTTTATCATATTCAAAATTATTTTCTTGTCCATCGATATTACCATAGTTATTATCTTGGTTAGGGTCTGAATTATCGAACAGGGTAAGATAATTTGGTTCGGAATTACAACCAAAAGTGGGTGCTCCTGTTTCATATTCATCTGGACAGCCATCCAAACCATAATCTAAAAAATACTCTCCAATGTCGTATTCGTTATTACCATTTGAATCTGTGAATGGTTCATCACCATTCCAAATGCCATCACCCATACTGTCATTCCATCTTACCCATACATCAATATCCTCATCTAAATTTTGACATTCTTCCTTGCCAGATTCACTACATGCATAGTATAAATTCATACAATCGTTATAATTGTTATAAATTGAAGAACCTGTATTATATTGACCAGTTAAATCTTGATATAACTTACAAAATCCAACATCATTACAAGGGCAATCATCGTCATTCCCTGGAATTTCATCTAATCCAAACGGATGATATGTATTTGGATCACTGCAATCATTCGGATATCCAGATGGACAGTCGCTACATAATCCAGTGTTCGGATCACAATCGTAAAGAATTTCATTAAGATCATAAATATCGTTATTATTAGAATCAATAAAATATTCAGCTCTATCCCATTTTAAATTACCGTTTAAATCTTCAAAATCTTCAGCTGATTCAAATGTTAATGAGTTATCATTATCATAAAACATTTCACCTAGATAATCATCACAAGTATTTTCATTTGAAAAACTTAAACAATCATATTTATTTATTTTGACTCTAAATTTTGATACAACATCATTTCCAATACCTAAAGAAGTACCGTTAGCAGTAGCAAAAATTTGGCCACTGTTACCATTGGAGGTAATAGAGGTAGACATACCAATATCTTCTGCCCTTCCACCGTATCCTTGATTATCATAAAAAATTAGTAATTCTGAACTTATCTGGATACTAAAGCTGTTCAATGGAATATTATTATCTATTTTTAATTCAATTTCAGCAACTTCATATCCATCATCTGTAAAATCTAATAACGAAATGGAACTAATATTGACTGCAATATCAGGTTCATAACTGTACATATTGAGATAATATGATGGTTTTGTCCATTCAAGATAAATACTTACACTATCAGATAAAACTTCAACATTAAAATCTTCAACTTCACTAGTTGCTCCGCAATTGGGTAATTCATCACAAAAACCACATTCATTAACAATCGCAGGTCCATATTCCGAAGTTATATCATCTTCATACCAACATGTTTCAATAGAACCATCACTGGAACAATCAAAATGACCTGCAAAGTCACCATTATTATAATATGAGCATTCATTCCAAGTATCGTTAAACTGTACTTGACCATTTGTAACTGTATATGGTGGGATACATTCTTCACCATCCTCATTGTTAGGATCACAACTACAGCACCATCCACAAGCATCCAAATTAGTATCTACCTGATCCCAATCTACGTCTCCTGTTGATAAATCAATAGGATGACATTCCCCTAAACAATTTAATGCACCCCCAAATGTATAAACAGGTGCAGCATCACCAAACTCTGATTCTTCAGGTTCATCCCAAATTGATTTTTCTCTTCCAGTTGAACCTTCGTAACAATACCCAAAACATTCATCATCTAGTTTAGCACATCCACTTTCTAATTTATAATTATCTGGTCCATCACATTCATCATCATCGTCAGCATCAGCACAATATGAACAAAATTCTTCTTTAAAATCATAATAATCTTCAAGATCTAGTTCAGTATTTTTTAATGGGAGCCATTCTTCTTGTTCTGATTCAAATTCTGTTTCATAATAAATTTTAACTTTGGAATCATTCCAGTCAAAACAATCTCCATGACAATCATAAGGATTATCCCCAATGAAATTCGGACAGTTTGGATATTCATCAATTCCAAAAATAATATCTACATACCCATCTGGTGCTCCACACTCTTCAGTATCAGTAGGTTGATTTATATCACCTAATCCATCTTCATCTAAATCAAGATAATATAGAGATGTAACGCAATCTGTAATAATACATAGTTTTTTGTCTAAAGCATCTTCTTGCGATGTTTGACCATTGGGTATTGTGGGATGTGAAGCTGTTACGTAATAACAATATCCTTGTTCTGGCGTTAAATTGGTATCAGAAAAATAAGTATATGTATCATTATATGTATCGTATGGTTGATCTTGATACTCAAAAGAATCCAATAATATCAATGTAGATTGATTTAAATCATTAATATCTAAGCTATTAGAGTTCATGTCGTCACATACATTATTATTATCTGAATCTTCACAATTGTCAAATTCATATCTATAAATATTGTAGACATACGGCGTTGCACACTGATAAGGACAGTTATAAAAACCTACATTACAATTTGAGCAATCTAAGTTTTGAGGAGGGCTATCAATATTATTACCAGGTTGCCACAAGGTCGGTAGCCATTGAAAATCAGCAATTGGTATGCTTTCGGAAGTATTATATAATATTGTTTCATCATAATCATGTTCTACATAGAAAATTTGATCATATTCAACATCATATGTACCGCTCATTGTAAACAAGTGGCAAGTTGAATAACTTTCACATTCGTCTATAGTACAAATACTGCCAGACCAATTTCCTCCAACTTCATTACAACTAAGTTCAGTATTTTCATCAATAATTACATCTTGATCGCATACTTGATTTCCATTTAAATCATTAAAATTCCATTCTCTTTGAGAAATGAATTCTTCAGGACAATTATCTGAAAGTGACTGCATTTCTTCATATTCAAAATAATATCCACAATCATCATCACCATTTTCGTCAACCCAACTAAGTTGTTCTTGATCTTCACATATGTTGTTACACTCTCCAGTATCTGCAACTGACCAATTTGGATTTGGAGGATTAGAATTATTGCAAGAAGTTCCAGATGTAGCACATTGACCATTGATCCAAGAGCCTCCCAAATTTAGGCAATCATCTTGATTATTTATATTTACAACTTCTAAAAAAGGACAAACTCCATCTAAACCACAGTCATCATACTCCAAATATAATACCCAATCAACATTATTAGCCTGAATCACATTAGAATTAACATTTTTAGACCAATTTAAACTTTCTAAAAAACCGCCATTAATTGAATTAATTTGAAGGTTTGCATCTCCATTACGAATACCAATATTAAATGCTCTTATAGGAGGAAAATAAGTCCTCAAAAACGATACATCAAAATCTACTGATCCATCTCCATTATCATCAATATTATCAATGAGAAATGTAAGTCTATAATTATCTTCTGGCTCATCCCAGGAAAAAACTACAGAGTCAGTTCCAATCAATAATGATTCATCTGAGTTAAGTAAAACATTCAAATTTGTTGGATAATTAATGTTCGAGAAAACTAAATTATTTAATAATAACATTAGTATCGTAAATTTTATTTTTGTATTAATATATTTCATTTTCTTTTCTGTAAACTATTTTTATGGGTCTCAAAATAATACACTTTAGAGTTATTATCAAGTGATACTCATCAAAAAAATAAAAAAAATTACAAAAAATTGAATTTTCGACTGTAAACACCAATTCAAAATAAAAATTTATAAACTTAAGTTAAACTATTATCGTAAATTTTAATTAAATATGAACTTAAAAAATCACATTCTTATTTCAAGTTCACACTTGAAAGATCAAGTATTTGGTAAAAGTATTGTTTACATATGTGAACATGATAAAAATGGAGCAATGGGATTTTTAATTAATAAACCTTTTCCTGAAAAAAATCTCAAATTAATTTTACAAGAAACCGGACTAAGTAAATTAGAACCTCATCCCAATATATATTTAGGAGGTCCAGTCGGTTTAAATAATGGTTTTTTCATCCACACTTCGAAATATTTTACAGAAGGAACACAAAAAATATCAAAAACAATATCAATCACGTCTAATCTCAGCGTAATTGACGATCTTGCAAATGGTTTAGGACCCAATAAATACCGTTTTTCGTTAGGCTATGCTGGATGGGATAAAGGTCAACTAGATCAGGAAATTGAGAATGGCGATTGGTTCATTATGCCGGCTACATCAAAATTAATATTTAACACTCCAGATAGTAAAAAATGGGATACTATTTCGTCAGAATTCGGAATAGACTTAGTTGAAATCACCGGCAATACCGGTTTTGCTTAAAATTAATTCTATAAAGTTAAATTAAAATTATCTATAATTATACCTGGTGCCATTATTCCACCAGGCTGTCTACCATCATATGTTCCAACTTCTGGTATATATTCAACAGTGTCAGATATACCATCTAATTGATCGCCAAAAAAGTTGTAAATGCTATCATCAAATCTCATGTTTTCAATAGGAGAAACAATTTTACCATTTTCTACCCAAAAACAAGCATATCTAGTCATACCAGTAATTCTTCCACCAATTCTATCACTCCAATTTAAATAATGCAAATTAGATAAATATAATCCTTCGTTTAAATGTGACAACATCTCAGCTTCTTTTAATTGTCCTGCTGATAATTTTGGTGTTCTTAGATATTCTCCATCCTCAGCAAAATTAGAATTACAATTATATTCTTTTGCTGTTCTACTACATATCAACGTATTTTTTAATTTACCATTTGTAAAGAGTTCGATGCATTTTTCAGAAATTTCTCCATTTGAATTGAACCTTGGTACTAATCCTGACCTAAAATCTTCAGAAATATTTAATTTTGAAGATAATGATATATCATTTTCTCTCATTTTACACAATGCACTATTACCTTGTCTAATCGATGCTTCACTTATACCACCCCAAGAAAGCATACCAATCAAATCAGCAACTGCTGCTGGAGCTAGATAGGTTCTATAATTTCCAGGAGATATTTTTTTTGAATTCTCATTCATTATTTGACATTGTTTTTTTTTATTTTCAAAATGGTGGTTAAATTTTTCTTGATTCCAATCTGAACCAGCATATGTTCCTTTTACCATTTTTTCATTTGGAGTGATCAAAGAATAATCTAGGGAATATGAGTTTGTTTCAAACCAATTTCGTTGACCATTTGAATTCGCACTACCTCTATAGATTGGTCCACTTGCCCAAATGCCAGTAAAGTCAACACCTTGAATTATTGGTAAAACGGAATCTATAACTTGATCTCTTGACAAAATGTTTCCATCATTTATTTCACATATTGATTTAGAACTATCTGGCCTAACAATATATGGATCTTTGGGAAGATTATTTATTTCATTCCTCATCATTTCTATGCAATTCAAAACATTATTTAAATCATTAGAATGATCGCCTTGGAATGAAAGACTAAATTTACAGGATCTATTATTTTTAATAAAATTAATGTATAAATTTGCATCATCTACACAACCTGTTTGACGAACTTTTGCATTATTAAATCGTATGTACTGAGATTTTTCACCTGAAAAAGATAAAATAAAATCTTCATCTTCATTTCTTTTTTTCATTATTTCATCGCAAATGTAAAAAAAATTATCTTTCATTTTAAGCTCCTCCAAAAACGTCTATATTTTCAAAAAAACAAACCGGTGATGCATGGCCAACTCTAATAGCTTGATTTGGTTCTCCTTTACCACAATGTGGCGTACCAAAGTATTCAAACGTATCTTTATTACCAACCATTTTTAAACTATTCCAAAATGGGGTAGAAATTGCTCTATAATTTGGATTTCTAATAGTTTTAGTTAACTTACCATTTTCAATTAGTTTACCATACTCGCATCCAAACTGAAATTTATTTCTATAATCATCAATAGACCATGATCTATTTGATTCCATGTAAACACCATCTTCAACTGAAGCAATAATTTCGTCAAAAGTAGAATCCCCAGGTTCAATATTCAAGTTTGCCATTCTATCAATTGGACTTCTATTCCAACTACTTGATCTAAAATTAGCCACACCTTCTATTTTTGAACGTCTTTGACTTTCGACCCCTCCTAAACCTCTCAATAATATTCCATCTTTTATTAAATATTCTTTTTTAGCAACATCACCACTATCATCAAATTTATAACTTGCAAATTCACCTTCAAGCGAAGGGTCAAAAGTTACATTTAATAAATCAGATCCATATTTTAAATTTCCAAAATCTTTTAATCTAACAAAACTCCATCCAGCATAATTCCTCTCATCACCCAAAATTCGATCCATCTCTAATGGGTGACCTATACTTTCGTGTATTTGTAACATCATTTGATCTGGAGCTAAAACTAAATTTGTTTTTTTTGTTGGACACTCTTCTGCAGTTAAGAGTTCTACAGCTTGTTCCCCAACAATTTGTGCTTTATTCAAAAGCGCTTGTTCATCAAAGACTTCGTAACCAGCTTGATAGCTTTGGGCTAATCTTCCATTTGCAGATCTGCTCTGAATTATATTACCATCCTGTGCTGTTGCTGAAAAATCAATAGACATCAATAAAAAGTCTTGACTAAATTCGCTACCACTTGAACTTACAAAATTAATATCAGTTTCTACAATTTTAAAAAATGATGAAGCACTGACTATCTTATCGGAAACTTTAATTGATTCATTTGTTTTCATTAATATATCGTTTAGTATATCTGAAGATATCTCGTTATTATTTTCTCTGTAGGAACTAAACTTACCAACTGATTTTGGCCTAACATCTTTGTCAAAACTACATAGCGACCATTTTGAAGCTAATTTTGCTTGTTTAAGAGCGCTACTAGCGGCATTTTGAATACTTTTAGAATCAAATTTATTTGTTCCGTAATATCCAAATTGTCCATTGTACAATACTTCAATTAAAATTCCATGAGTCAAATGTCTATCATTTGCTTTTGGATTTCCATCTCTAACCGATCTGTAAGTAGTTATTTCTCTAACTTCTCTTATACCTATCCAATCAGCTTTAATATTTATTTCATTTAATATTTTATTTAAATTTTTTTTCATTTATTGCTCTCAGTTATCTTATAAAATTTACAAATTCGTTTATAATTAATTATTATTATAATCAACAAATCCATCTTCATTAAAAAAGTTGAAATTTTCATTTTCAACAATTAATCCTAGTTGTTTTTTACCCATTTTTGATCCGCCATCAATTAGCAACCAATTTAGATTTTTATTATTTTGATAAGGTCCATATGGGGTATTCCCAACGATTAATTTTCTATTTTTAAAATATTTTTTAAACATTTCTTTATCTTCATCAAACTTTGAAAAAATAAATTTTTTATCCCAAGTGATTTGATATAAAAATTCATTTGATAAAACTTCATTATTAGAAATAGCAATCATTTGATCTTCATTGATAAAACCTCCATGAATCGCTATAATATTTTTATCTAAGTAATAATCTTGTAAAAGATCGGAAAAAAACTGTCTATGTGTAAAAGGTATTTTTTCAATTTTTAAGTTTAAATTATCAAAATCATTAATACCGTAACTTTGCAAAATTTGCCTTCCACCATTTTTAATCCAAACGGAATTTGGAGGGTTTTTAAATTTCAATAAATCTATAAAAAACAGATCGTTATTTCCCTTTATAAAAAAAGTTTTTTTTGATTTAGATTTTAATTCCAATAAAAAATCTATAGTTTCTCTAGCAGAATATTTTACAGAATTTAAATTATCAACATAATTTCCAACAAAAATTAGATAATCTTCATTTTCATTATATTTTGCAAAATTTAATAATTTTTCTAGACCAAAATGATTTGCATGTAAGTCACCTATTAAAATATATCGATTCAAAAATATTTATATTATAATTTTTTCTGTAAATAGGCATTTAACGCAGAAGATATTCTGGAGTTAATTTCAGAGTAATGTGCACTTGTCATTTCATTCATACCAAACATATGCTGTGAATTTTTAACTAACTTTTGTATTTCCACTAAACTTTGCCTTGCTAATATTCGTGCATCGTAATTTAAACTTGCATCTTCATTTATCATATCTATTAAAATGTCAAGATGAATTCTTTGCAAACTCCTTCTAAATGAATTTACATTTTCTCTTTCAACTAACTCAGTCCAAATAGACTCTCTTATTTTAACAAAAAGCTCAGACATTGTAAACTTATCATTTTGAGATTGAAATCTGATTTCATTATCTTGAATTCTACTTAATACTAATGGATTGAAAATTCTATATAATGCTCTAGCATGTAACCTTTCGACTGCATTGTGAATTGGATAATCTAATCGTTTCATGTTCCATACTGATCCCCTAAAATTCCAGAATCTATTTGGTAAAAGCTTATTTAATAATTCTGGAGAAAAAGAAAAAGCGTCTTTATGAAAAATCTTGTCATTCAATAATTGAAGAGCCTTTCTTTGTTGGGATGCAGGAACAATATTTAATGGCTGTCTATTGCCTGGATCACCAATGTGATCTCTATATATGTAACTTCCTCCTACATATTTGGTAATTACATTTATAGCACCTCTATATTCTCCCCAACCCTGACCAAAAACTCTTCTAATTTTTTGGAATTGCTCTCCTTCTACTTCAAAATTATTTAAAATATCATTCCATAGTTCATTTGATAACTTTATTCTCAAACTTGAATATTCCAGAGGATCATCACCTAGATCATAAAGATTGCAAGTAGGATCCATACCCCAAACAGAGGAACCTCTAGCATCTTCGTCTGTTCCGTATTGAAGGTTTGGTTCAGATACCCTGCTAATAATCTTTTCTAACATAATTTCTTCGGAAACATATGAATCAGGATCATGTATAGCATATGCGTATTCAATTGCCCAATAATCATAGACTCCTAAAGTTGTGTGGTACCACGATCCCTGAGGTTCTCCTTTTGGAGATAAATTAACTGGATTATAATCCATAACAGAACTAGTGACTCCATTTTTTTCAGTAAACATTTTATTTTTTAAATCAAAAAGGGAATAAGTTGCACTTGCTTTAAAATTATGTCTCAATCCAAGTGTATGTCCAACTTCATGAGCTATTAAATCTACCAATCCATCATATATAAATTGTTCTTTGTCTTTCTCATTCACTAAACCTCTGCTATTTAAAACACTCCAGCCAAAAGCCATTTGATGCTTTTTGCCTTCAGCATAATTACATTCATGATCATGTAATTCTAAATTTTCTTCTTCCTTATAAGATGACAATGGAGTAATCCATTCTTCAAATTCATTTCCATAATATCTTACATAATCAGAGCTGACTCTAATATCTGCATCATATAACTCACCAGTAAATGGGTTGGCTCTTGATGGACCAACTGCATATCCGCCACCAGGAGTAATAATCCATCGAATAGTATTATATCTCACATCAGCTGGATCCCAATCAGCATCATCTGGCATTTGTTTAACAACAATAGCATTTTTTATTCCTATTCTTTCAAATGCATCATTCCATAATAAAGCACCTTTTTTTATTGCAGGTCTAAATTTTTCTGGAATTGTATTTTCAAGCCAAAAAACTATTGGTTTTACTGGTTCAGATATTTCTTCTTCAGGATTTTTTTTCTGTAAATCCCATCTATTTATATATCTTTTGTAGGGAGTTTCTGTTAAAACATCTGAATAATCTTGGTAAATTGTTGTAAAATGTCCAATTCTATCATCGGCTTCTCTTGGTTTATAATTTGTGTTTGGTATTGAGGACAAACTGAAATGATATTTATGAAACATACTTTTAGAATCAGGAAGTGTATATAAATCATTTGGCTTACCATTTTTAAAATGCAACATAATATCAATTTCAGTATTTAGCGGAAATGATTTTATTTCACTGAAATAACTATTTTTTTTATCAAATGAAAATTTATTTTTCCTTTCTCCTGTAACATATCCAACATTGTTAAAATCTTTTATAAACAATTCGGACATATTGACTAAATATGATCCTTCTTCACTAGGCTCTCCAATAATTTTAGAATTTGAAAATACTGAGTTAGAAAAACTTTGTTCAACAGCCTTCTTAGAAGCAAAATTCTCTTCGGCTCTAAAATATATATTTTTATTTATAAGTTGAATATTTTGACCTACTTTATTAAAGTAAAAAACAAATTCACTTAACATTGATCCACCATCAAACATCATTCCATCACCTGATTGTCTGGTCATATTACACATATATAACTCATTGAATTGGTTTGATTTAACTTCCAAATATGCAAGATTTTTATCCTCATTGTAAAATATATTAAATAAACCAGGGATTTTTTTCATATCTTTTACATTATTAGCAAATGAGTTTTTATTTTCTTTCTTGCTATCTTTTTTTATGTCAGTATCATTTTTTTCATTTTGTTTTGATGAGGAATTATCCTTGTTGATATGATGTTGGTCAACTCCTTGTAAAAAAGCTAAAACAAAAAATATATTTAAAATACTTAATCTTTTCATTGTAACTCTCCTATTGAATTTAAATACTAATAATTTGATTTCTTTTGGGTCCAGTAGAAATAATCTTAATTGGTGTTTCCAAAACATTACTTAATAACAGTATGTATTTCTTAGCATTTTCTGGCAACTCTTCGAAAGATTTTTTACCATAGGTTGATTCATTCCAACCAGGAAAATGTTGAAAAACTGGCTCTACTTCGTTCAAATAATATTGAACTTCAGAAAAATTTGAATATTCTTTTCCTTTTACTTTATATGAATTACAAATCAATACTTCATCAAATTCATCTAAAATATCCAACTTTGTCAATGCAATTTTTGTGAAACCATTTAATTTACAACTATATCGCGCAGCTACAGCATCAAACCAACCACACCTTCTTGGTCTTCCTGTTGTTGCTCCAAATTCAGAACCAATCCTTCTTAATTTTTCTCCAAAACGATCATTTAATTCTGTAGGGAAAGGTCCCTCACCTACTCTTGTTGTATATGCTTTAAAAATACCTATATTTTCGTCAACTTGGTTACCCGGAAAACCTAAACCAGTTGATATTCCTCCTGAAGTTGGACTTGATGAGGTCACATAGGGATAAGTACCATGATCAATATCCAACATTGTACCTTGAGCACCCTCAATTAAAATATTTGAATTTTTTTTATGTCTTTCATGCAATAAATTAAATCCATCTTTGATATATTTAGATATTTTTTGACAGCACTTTTTAAATTTATCTAATGAATCATTAACTTCGTTTAAATCAATATCGTAATTATCATATTGACTAGTTAAATCACTTAATTTAGATTGTAGTTTAAGATTTAAGTGACTACGATCTAATAAATCAAAGGCTAATATTCCAGTTCTATTATATTTATCAACATAGGCGGGGCCGATCCCTTTCAATGTTGTACCTATTTTATTTTTAGATTTAGATTCAGAAAACTTATCAATCATTTTATGAAAAGGAGTGACTATATGTGAATTAAAAGAGATATACATTCTATCTTCAACATTAATATTAAAGCTTTCCAATAATTTGATTTCTTCTACTAATCCAACTGGATCTACTACCATGCCATTACCTAATATACAGTCACAATTTTCTCTAATAATTCCTGAAGGAATTTGATGCAAAACTATTTTTTTATTATTAATGTATACAGTATGACCAGCATTAGCTCCTCCCTGATATCTAGCAACTAAATCTATATCTCTACAAATATAATCAACAATTTTTCCTTTACCTTCATCTCCCCATTGACCTCCAATTACAGATACAACTGACATTCTTATGTTTCCTTTTTTAATATAAAAAGACTCCTAAAGGAGCCTTTCATGAATATTTTTATTAAAAATCATTAGGCTAATTTGCCAATTTTTGACCTGCTTTTTTTTCAAAATAAATCATCACAGCACTTGCAACATAAATTGATGAATATGTTCCCACAAGAACTCCAATAATTAAGGCCAAAGCAAAAAGCTTAATTACCTCACCACCAACAAAATACAACATACATACTACCAATAATGTAGTTAAAGAAGTAATAAATGTTCTACTCAAGGTTTCATTTAGTGACAAATTCACTACAGAATCTAAATTTTCTCTACTATAATTTGTAATATTTTCTCTTATTCTATCAAAAACAACTATTGTGTCATTAAGAGAATATCCCACGATAGTTAGGAATGCTGCTATAATTGTTAAATCAATTTCAAAATTTAAAATTGAAAAAATACCAATTGTGATAAGTACATCATGAATCAATGCAGCTACACTACCTAAAGCGTAATATCTATCAAAACGATACCATATATAAAATAGAATTCCAATCAATGCAAAAATAATTGCTTTAAAAGCATCTGACCTTAATTCTTTACCAATTCTTGGTCCAACAGTTTCTACACGACGAACATCAAATTGTGTTTCAAAAATGTTTTGTAGTTCTGCTATTAGTATTTTAGAATTATTGTGAGAGTTCTGGGTACGCAGAATATATTCTTTATTATTACCAAATTCAATAATTTGAGAAACAGATACATTACTATTTGCTAATATTGTTCTCATTTCTGATATATCCATAGGATTTTCAAATTTTATTTGAATTATAGTGCCACCTGTAAAATCAATTGATAATTTAGGTCCTCCATTTATGAATAGATTAATTAAACCAAAAAGGATCAACCCAATTGATAAAACTGTGGTAAATTTTATTTTATTTAAAAAATTGAAATTAGTTTTGTTAAAAAGTCTCATTTATATACTCAATGATTTTAAGATTTTGTTTTTTGTCAGTGTCATAAAAAAAGTTCTAGTTATAAAAATTGCACAGAACATTGAACTTAATATTCCTATACTCAATGTTACTGCAAATCCTTTAATTGGACCAGAACCCACCCCTAAAAGCACTGCAGCAGCAATTAATGTTGTTAAATTTGCATCCAATATTGTTTTAAAAGCACGATCATATCCAGACCTTATTGCACCCTTGACTGTTTTACCATTATCTAATTCTTCTCTAATTCTTTCAAAAATTATTACATTAGCATCAACAGTCATACCTATAGTTAATATTAATCCAGCTATACCTGGCAGTGTTAGAGTTGCACCTAAGCTAACTAAAACTGTAAGAATGAATAGAATGTTAATGACTAATGCTAAATTTGCTAAAATTCCTGAAAACTTATAATAAAATATCATAAATATGATCACCAATATGAAACCAAACATCATAGCTTTTTGGCCAGATTGTATTGAGTCTTTACCTAAAGATGGACCAACTGTTCTTTCTTCAATAATTTGAACGGGAGTTGGCAATGCACCAGCTCTTAAAACATTAGCAATATCTTTAGCTTCGTCAACATCATCAAGTCCAGTGATTTGAGTCATGCCGTTTGGTATTTTATCTCTAATAACTGGTGCAATAAAAACATTTCCGTCAAGTATAATTGCCACACTTCTTCCAACATTTGCACCTGTTGATATTGACCATTTTTTCGTACCGACAGAGTTCATAGTTAAATTTACAATAGGCAATCCCGAAGCATTGGTACCAGTCGCTCCGTAATTAGCTGAAGCTTCTTGTATAACGCCACCTGTTAGTTCAGATACGCGATTTACATAATACAAATTTCTAAAATTAATTAAACTACCATCCTCTAAATTGACAGAGCTAGCTTTATTTGCCCATAACAATCTTCCATCGTTTGGAATGATATCTTTAATCTGCTGCAATTCTAAAATTGATTTTACAGAATTATACTCAGATTCTATTACACCCACACCGCCAGGAAAGGCTTTGAGATAAGCGGAGAAGGGTCTTTCTTGCAATAACTCATCTGATGTTTTGAATAAGTTTATTTCATTTAAATTGTTCTCAAAAGTATCTTCTTCATCAAATAATCCTTTCAAAACATCCTCAGACAAGGAATCAGGATTTACAATGTCAACTTTTTTAACTTCTTCTTTGGCAAGAATTAAATTGTCTTTTAAAATCAATTCATCAATAGAATTGAATAGAGATTGTTGTTGTTCAATTTCTTTTACAATACTGAATTCTAATAAAGCTGTACTTTGAATGAGCTTTCTAGCTCTTTCAGGATCTTTGACTCCAGCTAACTCAACAATTATTCTACGATTACCAGATTTTTGTATGTTGGGTTCAGAAACACCAAATTGATCTATTCGATTTCTAATGATTTCAAGAACACTATTTAATGAATTTTCGGTTTGTTTTTTTAACTCATCCAAAACATCTGTATTTCTAGATGATGATATTAGAGAAGAATATAGTCTTTTCAAAGGAATAGAATCTTGCTCAACAATTAAATTAAATTCATCAAAAAAATCTGTTTGATTATTAATAGATCTCTTTTCAGATTCATCAATAGCATTTAATAGTTCTGGACTCTTATTATTAGCTAATTTTTTAACTAAGTTTGGGACATCTGCTTCTAATACAACATGCATCCCGCCTTGAAGATCAAGACCAAGATTAATTGAATTTTTAGATAGTTTTTCGTATGATGATAAATCATTTTTTTTCATTAATTCTTTATCTTCTTCTGATAAAGTTAGAAAATTATAGCTCGGCCACAGCCTGTAAGAAACAAACAATAGCAACAAAACTATTACAAACCACCTAGTACTAATATTTTTAAACATAAGATTGTTAATGAACTAAATTAAATATTATTAAATAAACAAGAGTTCAATTTAAATTCATATTATTTGGATAACCAACAATTCATTTATTTTTTTTAAAAAAAAACATTCTAACAAACCGAATTATTGCATATCCATGAAAAATACAATTAATTTAAGCATAAATAATATGAAACTATTTGATACAAAAGTCATTGCAATCGCTAATCAGAAAGGTGGAGTAGGTAAAACTACTACAGCTGTTAATTTGTCAGCATATTTTGCTGTTGCTGAAATACCCACATTATTGATTGACATGGATCCTCAAGGGAATGCAACTACTGGACTTGGAATTTCAATACCAAACTTAGAAAAAACTGTTTATGATGTTTTGATCGGTAAAAATAATATAAATGATACAATAAAAAAAACTGACTTAAAGTTTTTAGATATTTTACCATCAAACTCTCAATTAGTTGGTGCTGAAATTGAGTTAGTAGGTATGTTAGCAAGAGAGATGATGCTTAAAACAGCAATTGATTCAATGATGGGAAAATATAAATACATAATTATTGACACTCCTCCATCATTAGGCTTGCTAACAGTTAATGTTTTGATGGCAGCAAATTCTGTTCTTATACCAATACAATGCGAATATTACGCATTAGAAGGATTATCTCAATTGTTGAATACTATTAGATTAATACAAAAACATAAAAATAAAACAATAAAAGAAGATTTAGAAATTGAGGGCATTCTAATAACAATGTTTGATAACAGATTAAATTTATCTAAACAAGTAGTTGATGAGGTTAAAGATTATTTTGATGATAAAGTTTATAATACTTTTATACAAAGAAACGTCAGATTGGGTGAAGCACCTAGCCACGGTAAACCAATTTTATTGTATGACGCAACATCTACTGGTGCACAAAACTATATGAACTTAGCTTCAGAAATATTAAAAATCAATGCCTAAAAAAGGATTAGGGAAAGGTCTCAAAGCATTAATCCCAGAATATGATTCTGCAAATGAAAACAATCATGATAACGAAATTCTAATATCTTCAATAATAGCAAACAAAAATCAACCCAGAGTCGATTTTTCTAGTAGTTATGCGAAAAAAGCCCTTGAAGACCTATCAAATTCTATTAAAGAAAATGGTGTTTTGCAACCTGTTACAGTGAGACAAATAAAAAATAATAACTATGAGCTCATTGCAGGTGAAAGACGTCTTAGAGCATCAAAAATTGCTGGTCTTAAAACTATACCCTGTTATATAATAAAAGTTGACAATGAATCTGAAATGTTAGAATTTGCTCTAATTGAAAATATTCAAAGAGAAGGTCTCAATCCAATTGAAGAAGCAGAAAGTTACCTCTTATTAAAAGAAAAATACAAATTGTCTCAATCAAAAATAGCAAAAAAAGTTGGCAAAGGCCGTACAACAATTACAAATTCGCTTAGGCTGCTTAGATTACCAGAAAATATAAAAGAGAGTTTAAAATCAGGCCAGATTCAAGCAGGACATGCAAGAGCAATTTTAAAACTTAGTAATTCAAAAGATATAAATGATACTTTTGATAAATTAATAGAAAAAAATCTAAGCGTTCGACAATTAGAGAAATTAACAAATGTAATAATTGAAAATAAAAAAAATATAAATAACAAAATAAAAACCAAAGCTGCTAAAATTAATTTTACTGAATATGAAAGAAAAATTTCTCGAATCTTTAATGCGAAAATAAAAATTAAAAATACAAATGGTAAACTAATAATATCATTTCCAAAAAATAGTAATCATAAGCAAATACTAAGTAAATTAATTAATAACTAGCAATTAAATACAAAATTGAAAAATAACAATTATACATTCTGGATTATATCAGATAATGACTCTTTTAGAAAATCGTTTAATTTATCAGATATATTTATAAAAGTTTTAGTTGCTATATTTATTGTAATCTTTATGTTTTCAATTTATGGATTTTTAAGGGTGATAGGAAAAGATAAATTGACTAACGAAATTAATGAACTTAAAAAAATTAATAATTTCTCAATTGATGTTGTAAAAGCATTAGGCAATGATAGTTTAATTCATAAATATCCTAGCGAAAGAGAATTGATTGATAACTATTTTAAAAACCTAGATGAAGTTAAATCAATGATACCACCTGTATCAGGTTATGTAACTCAAGGATTGGATTTAAAAAGTAATTTTACGCATACCGGAATCGATATAGCTGCAAAAAAAAGAGAGAAAATTTTATCTCCAGCCGATGGTTTAGTTATTTTTAGTGGCATAACAGATGATTTAGGTAAAACTATTATAATATCACACTCCAACAATTTATTCTCGTTATATGGTCACAATGATGAAAATACTGTTAATCCAAGAATGAAAGTAAATAAAGGAGATGTCATTGGATATGTTGGTGAAACAGGAAATACTGATGGCCCTCATTTGCACTTTGAATTATGGAAAAATTCAGAAGTATTAGACCCAAGAGATTATATCAATATTTATAAAAAAAAGGACATTTCAACAGATGAAACAAGATAATCAAATAAGTTCAATTTTATCACCAGAGGTAGAAATCACTGGAGATGTAAAAGTAAGTGGTAGTATTTTAATTTATGGTAAAATTTTAGGTAAACTAGAATCACAGGGTACAGTAAGAACAGCAAAGGGTTCGTATATAAAAGGTAATATTTTTGCTAAAGATGCACAAATCAGTGGAAAAGTTGATGGAGACTTGACAGTAAGCGGAAAAGTGACTTTAGGAAACAGTGCCTATCTCACAGGTAACCTTAATGCAAAAGTTTTAATAATTGAAGAGGGTGCTCAGTTTGACGGTGTTGTAAACATGATCAAAAAAACAGAAATTTCTAAAAACAACTTAGATAACAATAAATAAGTCAATTATAATGAGCCAATTTCGCAGTAATCTGCAAAAAGCCATTTCAGCCTCATCGACACTACTTGGGTCAATTTTACTGTTTGGAATGATTGGATACTATTTGAGGAACGAATATAAAAATGATTTTTGGTTTATAAGCTTTTTAATTTTAGGCTCTCTTATTGGATTGTTCGATCTATACAAGCAAATAAGTAAATGAAAATTTGATCAGAATAAAAAAATGATATTTTTTTTCAACCTAATTATTTCAGCCATATGTATTGTACCTATAACAATATATTTAATGAGTCCAAAAATGCTTTCCAAAAATCATTTTAGAAATCATTTTATCATTTTTATTTCAAAATTATTATTTATTTCAATGTTTATATATATTTTTATTTATAATTTTAGTATCTATAATTATGAGTTATTTATTATAACTGGTTGCTTTAATTTTATCGTTTTTCATTTTATAGAAGGTATTGTCAGTCAAAAAAAATTAATACACAATGATATTAAAAAATAAAAAAAACATTTTATTTTTAGTTTTATTTTCAACAATTTTTTGTGCTTCAGGCGAATTTACTGGTTGGGGAAATATAATTTTACACCACGTCGCTGACTCAAAACCTGTCATCATTAATAATGTAAAGTTTTCTAAGCACATAATCATGCTTCTTATTTCAGCATTTGTCACATTTATTTTAGCTTTTTTAGGAACATCCAAATATCGAAGAAATATTAATTCAAAACCTAGTGGAATATCACAAATTTTTGAAATACTAATGGATTTCGTGAACAAAGAGATAGTAATACCGAATATTGGTAAAAGTTATTCCAGAACTTGGACACCTGTCGCTATGACTTTTTTTGTTTTCATTCTTACAACAAATTTACTTGGACTAATACCTTTTTTTGAGTTTATAAAAATTGGTGGAGGTGGTGGATCTACAGCAACAGGAAATTTTGGTGTTACTCTCGGATTAGCAACAATAACTTTCTTTGCAATAATAGTTGCTGGAGTAAAAAAGCACGGTTTTATAGGACACTGGAAAAATATGATTCCTAGTAATGTTCCTGGACCCGTTTTATTAATTTTGATACCAATCGAAATAATTGGTATGTTTGTAAAACCTTTTGCATTAATAATGAGATTAGGTGCAAACATGACTGCAGGGCACATAGGTATGGTTGCCATATTTGCTCTGCCGATAATATTAGGAAATGGAGTTGATGTTGCAATCGGAAACGCTACTTCATTATCTTACAGTGTGGGTTTATTTACTGGTTTCATTGCAGTCTTGTTAAATACTGCAATATATTGTTTAGAAATAATTGTATGCTTGGTTCAAGCATATGTATTTACGCTATTGTCAAGCGTATTTATAGGCATGGCTATTCATGCAGATCATTAATAATAACAAGGAGAAAAAAATGTCAATTTTAAGAAAAACTCTAATAAGTATGATTGGAATATCAGCGGTTTTTGCAGCTAACCCAGGAGCAACATTTGCACCTTTAGGGGCTGGAATAATTGTTATTGGCGCAGCAATTGGTATTGGAATGTTCGCATCCGCCGCTGCAAATGCTATATCCAGACAACCTGAGGCTGCTAAAGATATAAGTGGCGCAATTAATCTACCACTTTTCTTATTGGAAGGTGTAGCTATCATTGCTCTGGTTGTTTGCATACTTGCAGTAGTTGGATAAACAACTCATGAGTAAATTTAAATGTATAATTTATTTATGTAGCTTTAGCTTATTACAAGCTGGTGGTAGTGAAGGAAGTTGGATCAATGACTGGTTAATGCCAAATACTGGACTAACACTATGGTCAATTGTTACCTTTTTAGTTCTGCTAACATTATTAAGATGGAAAGCATGGGGTCCATTAATGGATGCATTGGATGCTAGAGCGGAACAAATAGAAGATTCTTTAACTAAAGCTGAGAAGGTTTCTGCACAGGCAGAAAAACAAGCATTGAAAAATGAAGAAATTTTAAATGCAGCTCGACAAGAATCACAACAAATTCTTTCTCAAGCAAGAGAAGCAGGTGATAAACTTAAAAGTAAACTTGAAGAAGATGGAAAAAAAGAATACGATAATCTATTAGAAAAAGCAAAAGAACAAATTGAAAGAGAAAAGAATCGAGCAATTTCAGATTTGAAAGATCACGTTTCAAGTTTATCATTAATAGCAGCTGAAAAAATAATTAATAAATCATTAAAAGATAGCGACCATACTGAAATCATTAATAATACTATTAAAGAATACGAACAAAACTAATATAATGTTAAATTTTAATCAAATATCAGAAGCTTTCTTGAATTTTGTAGATAAACAACAAAATAATGAAAACATAGTTCATGATTTAGTAAAATTTAACCAACTATTTAAGAAAAATAGTTCACTAAAATCTGTTTTGTTATCAAAAAGAATCAATAGAAATCAAAAAGAAATAATCTTAATGAATTCATTAGATTCTATAATTAATAAATCAGTAATCGCATTTATTCTTTATTTGTCTGAATATAATGCAATAAAACATCTATCTAAAATATCAAGCGTTATAGAATCAAAACATAAATTAAGACAAGGTGTAATTGATGTTGATTTAATTTCAGCCGTTAAGGTAGATGCAAAAGTTATAGATAGTATCAGTGATTTTGTGAAAAAGAATCATTCTAAGAAAGCCATTATCAACCAAAAAATTGATAAAAGTTTAATTGCTGGCTTAAAATTAAAAATTGGTAATACAATTTTAGATGGTTCAATATATAACAAGTTACAAAAACTAAAAAATAACCTAACAAATAATATTAACTAAAGGAAAAAAATGAATATTGAAATGAATGATATTGCTTTGTCAATTCGAGAAGAAATGGAAAAATTCGATACTTCTATAGATGTAGCCGAAGTTGGTGAAGTCATAATGGTTGGTGATGGTATAGCACGTGTAAGTGGATTAGAAAATGTTATGTCCTCAGAGCTAATCGAATTGCCCAACAATGTAATGGGTATGGCGTTGAATTTAGAAGAAGATGAAGTAGGCTTAGTTGTTTTTGGTGATACTCGTTTAGTTAAAGAAGGTGATCTTGCAAAAAGAACCGGTAAAGTTGTTGAAGTCCCTGTTGGAAAAGAATTACTGGGTAGAGTAGTAAATCCTCTAGGTCAACCAATTGATGGGAAAGGTCCGATTAATGCAAAAAATTCACTGCCTGTTGAGAGGAAAGCTCTTGGCGTAATGCAAAGACAACCTGTTACTCAACCTTTACAAACAGGTCTAAAAGCAATAGACAGTATGGTTCCTGTTGGAAGAGGACAAAGAGAACTTATTATTGGTGATAGACAAACAGGAAAAACAGCTGTTGCAATAGATGCAATTATAAACCAAAAGTCAACACAAGATACAGATTCTCCCGTTTATTGTATATATGTTGCCGTTGGACAAAAAGCATCAACAGTTGCAACAATTGTTGCTGAGTTAGAAGAAAATGGTGCAATGGAATACACAACGGTAGTCGCAGCAAATGCTTCAGATTCTGCACCCCTTCAATTTATTGCGCCTTATTCAGGATGTGCAATGGGTGAATTTTTTCGTGATAATGGTCAACACGCTCTTATTGTCTATGACGATTTATCAAAACAAGCTACAGCCTATAGGCAGATGTCTCTAGTTCTCAGAAGACCACCTGGAAGAGAAGCTTTCCCAGGTGATGTCTTTTATCTACATAGCAGATTGTTGGAAAGAGCGTCAAAATTATCTGATAATGAAGGTGGAGGTTCTTTAACCGCTTTACCTATAATTGAGACACAAGAAGGTGATGTATCAGCCTATATTCCAACAAATGTTATTTCAATAACAGATGGACAAATATATTTAGAAACAAACTTGTTTAATTCAGGTATTAGACCTGCAATTGATGTTGGATTATCAGTCTCTAGGGTTGGTGGTGCTGCTCAAATTAAAGGTATGAAAAAAGTCGCTGGAACCTTGCGTCTAGATTTAGCTCAATATCGTGAGTTAGAAGCATTTGCAAAATTTGGATCTGATCTAGATAAAAATACACTAGCTCAATTAACACGCGGCGAAAGAATGGTAGAAATTTTAAAACAAAACCAATATGTTCCAATGGATACAGAAAAACAAGTTGCAATTATTTTTTCAGCTGGTAAAGGCTTACTTGATGATATTCCAGCAAATAAAGTTAGAGAATTTGAAGCCTCAGTTTTAGAACATTTAGAAAATAATCATAAAGATTTATTAAATTCTATTAAAACCAGTGGAGAAGTTAGTGATGACGTTGGTTCTAAGCTTGAGAATGAAGTTAATGATTATAAAAAAGGTTTTTTATCCTAATCAATGGCAAATCTAAAAGACATACGTAATAGAATCAAATCTGTTAAAAGCATACAGCAAGTTACAAAAGCAATGAAAATGGTTGCAGCTGCAAAAATGAGAAGAGCTCAGGAGAATATGGAACAAGCTCGTCCATATACGTTTAAAATGGAAAATATGCTAAATAACTTAATCTCTGAAGTTAACAGCGATTTATTACCTGTTTTAGAAACTAGAAGTACAATTAAAAAAAAATTATTTGTAATTGTCACAGCTGATAGAGGAATGGCAGGAGCATTTAATACAAACATAACTAAAACTGCTCATAAAGCAATTGATGACTTTGGAAAAGATAACTCTATATTGTTATGCATAGGTAAAAAAGCTTACACTTATTTTAAAAATCGTAACTATAATATTAAAAAATACTACATTGATTTTTGGTCAGATTTAAAATACCAAGATGCAATCGATATATGTAATTATACCAAAAAGCAATTTTTAGATTCTTCGGTTGATCAAGTTGATATAGTTTACAATGAATTTGTAAATGTTGGTAGACAAGAAGTTAAAAACAAAATTTTTCTCCCCTTAGAAAATAAATCAACAAAAGAAGAATCCAATAAAATATCAGATCGTATTTTTGAACCTTCAAAAGAAGTTGTTTTAAAAAACTTAGTACCAAATTACTTAAATACTCAAATTTGGCAATTTCTATTAGAATCATACGCATCTGAACAAGCAGCAAGAATGTTAGCAATGGAAAATGCTACATCTAATGCGCAAGATATGATTAAAGATTTAACATTACAATTTAACAAAGCCCGTCAAACAGCAATTACAACAGAAATGTTAGAAATTGTTAGTGGAGCCGAGGCACTAAGCTAAAAAAGGATATATTTATGTCATCACTAGGAAAAGTTTCACAGGTTATGGGTGCTGTTGTTGACGTCTCTTTTGAAGATGGTCAACTTCCCAATATAATGAATGCACTTGAAATTGAACGAGAAAATAATGACAAATTAGTACTTGAAGTTGCTCAACATTTGGGTGATGGTAACGTACGAACTATAGCAATGGACTCTACAGATGGTCTAGTTAGAGGAACAAAAGTTTCTGATACAGGGAAACCAATTTCTGTACCTGTAGGCCAAGAAACCTTAGGGAGATTATTTGACGTACTAGGAAATACTATTGATCAAAAGGGTGAAGTCAAAACAGCAAAAGTATCACCTATTCACAGATCAGCGCCAAAACATGAAGATCTAGCAACATCTAAAGAAGTTTTAGTTACAGGAATAAAAGTAGTTGATCTTATGGAACCCTATACAAAAGGCGGTAAAACAGGTCTTTTTGGTGGAGCTGGTGTTGGAAAAACTGTTTTAATTCAAGAATTAATTAGAAATATTGCTACTGAGCATGGTGGATATTCAGTTTTTGCCGGTGTAGGAGAAAGAACCAGAGAGGGGAATGATCTTTATGCTGAAATGACAGAATCAGGAGTTATTGATAAAACAACTATGGTATTTGGACAAATGAACGAACCACCTGGAGCACGTTTACGTGTTGCATTGTCAGGTTTAACAATGGCAGAATACTTTAGAGATGACGAAGGAAGAGATGTATTATTATTTGTTGATAATATCTTTAGATTTACGCAAGCTGGATCGGAAGTTTCGGCATTATTAGGTAGAATGCCATCAGCTGTAGGTTATCAACCAACATTATCAACTGAAATGGGTGATTTACAGGAACGTATCACTTCTACAAAAACAGGTTCTATTACTTCTGTTCAAGCTGTTTATGTACCGGCAGATGATTTAACAGATCCAGCACCTGCAACAGCATTTGCTCACTTAGATGCAACATCAGTGCTTGAACGTAAAATTGCAGAGCTAGGAATATATCCTGCAGTTGATCCACTTGCATCAACCTCTCGTATTCTTGATCCACGAGTGATAGGTGATCGTCATTACAATGTTGCTAGAAACGTGCAATCTATTCTACAAAAATATAAAGATCTACAAGATATAATCGCTATTTTAGGAATGGACGAATTATCTGATGAAGACAAACTGACAGTTTCTCGAGCAAGAAAAATGCAAAAATTTATGTCACAGCCATTTTTTGTTGCAGAACAATTTACTGGTACTGAAGGTAGATATGTATCTCTTGAAGACTCAATTTCTGGTTTTGAATCTATACTAAATGGTGATGCTGATGAATGTCCTGAAAATGCTTTTTCTTATGTTGGTTCAATTGATGAAGCATTTGATAAAGCTAAAGGTATGTAATGAATAAAACCTTTGAAATTGATATTGTAACACCAACAAAAACAATAAAAGAAGAAAACATCGAATATTTTAGAGCTCCATCTAAAGATGGTTTATTTGGTGTAAAGTACGGACATGCAGATGCAACAATTGCTCTTGATATTGGAGAAATTAAAATTGTCAAAGAAGGAAAAGAAAAGTTTTACTCATCGAGTGGTGGTTTTGCTGATATAACAGATAATAAAGTTGAAGTATTGGTTGAAACAATTGAATTTTCATCAGATATTGATTCAGTAAGAGCTCAAAAATCTCTTGATAGAGCCAATGATAGATTAAAAGATAAGGCAATGGATGAGAAACGTGCATCTATATCGCTTCAAAAAGCTTTAAATCGATTAAAAGTTTCTAAAAGATAACAATTTTATCTGACTACATCAGTGGCATTTACAAATTTATATCCTAATTTTTTCAATCTAGGTATTTCATTTTTAAGTATATCATAGGTATGTTTTTTAACGTGACCTATACCTATTGCAACGTCCATTTCACGAGATAAATCTACAAGTTTTTTTAAATTTAATCTTATACTATCTGGATCATCAAAATTATCTAAAAATACTTGTCTTACTTCAGTTTTAACCCCATTTTGTCTCATAATCATGAAAGCTTTGCTATTTACTGTTGTGTAGCTATCAATGAAAAATTTATCTATTTTTTTTAAAGATTTAGCAATGTAGGTCATCAAATTAACATTTGATGTAGCTTTAGACCCTTGATGATTATTAATACCACCTGCAAAAGGTATCTCTATAAAAGCATTTTTTATTTTTTCATTCACTTGTTCATAATTTAAACTACTTGTTAAAATATATTTATTTTCTTTATTGCGATTTTTGTCATACGCTTCCATAGGCATATGTATTAGTGTTTCAAAACCATATTTGAATGCCATATGAGCTATATCTTCTGAGTAATCATAACCAGGAATAATGGACATTGAAAAATCATTTGGCAATGTTAGAAAATCCATATGTAGATCATTTTCAGAATATCCAAAATCATCAATTATTATACAAAGTTTGCCTTGAACTATTTTTTCTTGATTATTAGGAAAATAAAATTTGTTATAAATGATTATAATAAATAATAAAATAGTAAAAGTACTTAATAGATATTTTATTTTTTTATTAATAATTTAATAGTACCAAACTATATCTAAGTATCTGGATATATCAAATACAGTATTTTTATGGGAAGTTATACCAATATTAATTTGCCATTGATTAAATCTATATGATGATCCAAAACCATAAAATAGATCATTATTGTGTTGAGTTAAACCTAAATTTAAACTCATCATACTAAAAGATTTATTAATACCTATTTTAAATATATTATCATTATTTTTATCATAAATCAAATCAGATACAATTACAGAGTTTATTAAAGGTTCTATATAGGAAATACCAAATCCGTATTGTGATGGTATTGATGTTCTTAATTCTTCAGATACTTCATAACCAAAATTATTTAAATTAAAACCAAATTTAATATTTTTTTTATATTCATATGTAATTCCAAGATTAACTGTTATACCATACATGAATTCATTATATAATTTTGAAAAATTGAGTTTTAATAAATAAGCAATATCAAATTTATTTAATTTATAACCAGTACTGTAACTACTTGAAATCCAACTAGTAGAAAATTTACCTAAAGGTTGATCAGATGGATTATCTCCATATAACTCAATATCATCTACACTTAATGATTGTAAAGAAAAATATTTTGGTACATTATTTTTGAACCATAAAATAGAAATCTCATTACCAGGAATTTGACCCAACCAATTAAAACCAGAGAATCTTATTGACTTACTATTCTTATTCAAAATCGATGTTGGATTTATCCAAACATCATTTGAATTAGCAATACCTGCTCCAGTTGAACTAGCTGAAATAGCAGAAGTTGGTATATTTAAAGCCTCTAAACCAATTGCTTTTAATGTATGTACTATAAAAAATATTATTATGTATTTTTTATTCAAAATTTAATTCTCCAACTAAAATTATGGCTTATTCCTTCTTGTTCAAGACCTGGATCCAATGCGTAATCTAATAAAATTGTTTTGTGTTTTATTATTGGAATACTCATTCCAAATCCACTTGATAATTTATCAGATTTTAGTCCTACCCTAAACTTAAATAATTTGTTGATTTCATATTCAATACCAAATCTGTATAATAAACTTTCTTTAGACATTATAAATGAAATTTCATTATTATTTTGAGTATATATACCTGAATTATATTCATTGTCATTTTTTACTATTGGTAAAATTGAAATATCACATTGTCCAACAAAAGTAAAAGACTCATTATGCAAATGCTTAAAACCCAATGAAAGTACTTTTGGTACATATATTGAATAATTCTTTTCTATATCTAAATATTTCCACCTATTTTTACCAATTAAATTTTTTAAACGAAACCCTACTTTAAAATTATCAGAACTTTTATATAAAAATCCAAAATCTATACCAATGCCATTGTCATTTATATCTCTAAAATAAGAATCATCAACGTTAGACTTAGACATTTTAAAATTTAAACCTAATTTAAAATTTTCTGTAAAATTTATTGCAAAAGTAATTATTCCATAAATTTTAGAATCAGAAAAATTTCGTGTTAAATCACCAATTTGATCTCTTCCTATAATATTTTTTGTTCCTGATCTAAAAATAGCAATACCTAAACCAGCTTTAGGGGGTAAATGCATATTGTAAACATAAGTTTGAATAAACCTATCAAGCGACATTGAAAAAAAGGAAATTCCAATTTCACGCTCTTTAACATTTGCAATTAATGCTGGGTTGGAAAATTGACTAAAACCTGAATTTTGAGCTGCAATTAACGCACCCCCTAATGCAAATTCCCTAGCATTTGAACCGTAACGTGTTTCAGATCCTGAGTAACCACCAATAATATCTGATTTTAATAATGATATATTAGAAGCAACAAAAAGAATAAATATAACAATATTTTTATACATTAATCGATTACCATTAACTTGGTCCATTTAGTAGTATTATCATTTTTTAATCTACAAAAATAAACACCATTAGCAACTTTATATCCATTAGAATTTTTGCAATCCCAAAAAAATTCTCCAGTATTATTATAAAGCTCATTTTCAAATAAAACTGGATTTTTGATACTAATAACTTCTTCCATAGAAAAATTAAAAATATCTAATTTTGCATTAGATGTATAATTTTCAAAAGCAAATCTTGCATAACTATTTGTAGGATTAGGATATACATAAAATGATTCAATCAAATTATTTACATCTTGATATATTTCATTACCAATGTCCCTATATATGGTCCAATTTAATCCAGAATTTTCTGTTTTAGCGATTCCATCAGGTGTACCAACCCACAATTCTTGATTTGTTTCATTTAATATAATAGAAGAATATACAATGGGTGATAAAATTTGCTGTCCATCATTACCAACCACGATAGGGAATACAGCCCAGTTTTCACCATCAGTTGATTTCCACAAACCTTGCTCTGATGAAGCATAAATTATATTATTGTGTGTGAATATATTATAAAACTTAATATTTAATTCTTCTAGTTGATAAGGAACATTCCAAGTAATTCCGCCATCATCCGTATAACTGAGAGCATTTCTTTCAATTCCACCTGTTGACCAAGTAATAGCCCAAATTCTGTTATTATCAACTTGATAATTAAAACCTATTATCCAATTACCAGAAAATCCATGATTTAATGAATTAAAATGTTCCCAATCAATACAATTAGTATTCTGATCTATAATTCCTTTATTTATGCCACCAGCTGTACCTACCCAAATAGTAGAATCGTTATGAGAAAAAACTGAAAAACCTTTATGATTATGAGATCCACCGTTAATTGGATCGTTTGGGTTTAACTCATATTCTTGTGTATTAATAAAACCACATTTTAAAATTGACTGATTATCCATTGGTAAAGGTATAGATTCCCATGGATTTAAATTATCATCAGGTAATCCTAATTCGATA
>Ga0163109_10000585_pt1 | contig 28978 bp, 40 predicted proteins | sample CRUFie1St13metaG_FD_108704 | JGI IMG/M metagenome (GOLD analysis project Ga0163109, IMG submission 108704) | Marine microbial communities from the Costa Rica Dome - CRUD Field 142mm St13 metaG | ecosystem: Environmental > Aquatic > Marine > Oceanic > Photic zone | place: Costa Rica: the Eastern...
CAGCGGATGGCAGTATTCGAGGACTTGTAGCCGTTTGAGTACTTGCCGTCATCGAGGCACTGAAGAGAATCAATAATCATGACCAGGCGCTTGCCGGGATTAGCAGAGATAAGCTCGCGAGCACCGTCGATGAGGTTGGTGATAAGAGACTCGTTACCACACACAAAGCCGTTCTTGAGCTTGAGGCGTTGAGCAGTCATGGCAGTTTGGAAGAGCGACTCTTCCGCGGTATTGAAGAGACAGATGTTACCTTGTTTTGTGAGGGCATCAGCAACAGTGAGCATCATCGTAGTCTTACCGGCACCAGGTTCGCCAGTGAAGAGAGTGACACAAGAGGGCGTGAGTCCTTTACCACCGACTGCACCGTCGAAGTAGTTGAGGCCCGTGGGGACCTTTACGCGGAGGTGAGCGGGGACTTTGATGTCGAGGACGTTTGTGCCGAACTTGATGTCTGTGATGTTCTTGAGGTTCATGGGTTACTCCCGGTTGTTGGTTACGTATATAATGTAGCTTATTGGTTGGATGGTTACACAGATTTTTAATTTATTTTATGACAGGGAAGATTCTCTGCGCCATTCTACACGGCCGGAGTGTGGCCAATGTACCAGCAGCATTCTTCCGTCCGGACCGTCTTTTTGATCGACGACAACGCCTTCCATATTGTCCAAGGGACAGTAGACATATTCGATTTGTATTTTTTTCATGGTGACTCCTATGTTATTTACGGTGACGAGTAAGCTTGAGAGAAGTGGGTATCCCGCCGTATAGTACCTGCTTCCCGAGCTCTTTACGGTTGGACTCGATAATCGCATTGTAAGCTCTTTGGTCTTCTCCGACCGTGCGGTAAGCAGCGAGTGACTTGGACATCAATGCCCAATCTCTGAGAGCGCGAATGGCATGGTCTCCGCGAGTGAGGTCGTAACGACGCTTGATAGACTTGCCGTAGATGACCTGCGTCCAGCGAATGGTGACGGACTTGGCATCGAACAGGCGCATGGCAAGCTCTGACGCGTAACGTTGTGGTGCGACCGTGGGCTTTTCTTCCCGAAGTGCCTCGAGCGTCTCGTCGCTCACGAGTGCGAGCAGCGCGTCGCGGTTGCCGCGGGCAGCGCGGATGGTCTGTGTGATTGATGGTGTCATGGTGTCTCCTTGACTTGGTGTTTACATGTATAATGTAACTTACCCACCGGACGGCTACACCCGTTCTAACGTTTATTTTGTTTTTATTTAACAAAAAGTTATCTGCCCTTAGGGAAACTAGTCTCATCCCGGAGTATAGCTATCCACCGGCCACCATTATCGAGGTCCGGCCTATCGCGGCTACAATTCCTAAGGACTTTTTGCGAAAATAATTGTAAAAAGAATTGTACATTTGCCCGAGCCGGGGCTAGACCTAGCCAGGATACCGTCCCACTCGTTTCAACCATCCACCACGACCACCAACAAACAGTTCCCAAACATCATCCGGATTATTTGCTCTCACGCTCGGCTGCATAGGTCCGTCCGACCAGGCCTGTGGAACGAAGAGAGATACCTATAAATCATCGAGTATAACGTCTGTTATACTTGCACGGTTTCTTACTATTCGATCCTTCAGCCGATCCATGACAGGCGTTCCTTCCTTGTAGTAGACCTTTGAAAGCGGAGAAGTCATTTCTCCTTGTACCCAATCCCTGTATGCGTCATCGGCTTCGGATGATCCTGAAAAGGGATCTGACGGCATATAATTATCCGATGACGCGTATCTTTTGGAAGAAGTATATAGTTCGCAATCATCGTCTGGGTTATCGGTCCAATTAAAAGTATGGGAGTCCAGCTGCTTTCTCTTTACATCGTCTCGCATGATGAGATATTTCTCCCACATATCCTGTGCTGCCGCAGACACTGAGGCCCGATCCGACATGAGTCCACGTTTACCTGAGAGTTCTATTGCTATATCGTAAAGAAGTGGTCCTAGGTTATCGGTCTGTTTCATTCTAGAGTAACCGGTTATTTCGTATGCTCCGTAGCATGGCTTTTCCGGAGACCTCTTAGAGAAATATGTTATTTGTATCTTGCCAATAGAATTGAAGTTGAAGTCTGTAGATTCATTTGGGTCAATCATCTCTATAGAATAGCCGTTGTAGACGGTTCTGTCATCTATTACTATAATGAGCCCGCGGGGGTCGTCAAGGAATCTTTGTACGAGTTCATCCATTTTTGGGTGTCCTACTGATTCTACTATAATGTTTCTTATTATTTGTCGTAATTTTCTCATCCTGGCGTCTCTACGTTCAGCGAATCTAAGTATTCTCTGTTTGGTTTATAATATGCACCATTTAGATGCGGTCGATCGAAGTCATAGTCTTCAAACCAACATGGGTGATCCTCCTTGAAAGGCACAAATTTTACGTCGGGTCGACGTTTTCTATAGTGTTTCCACATCGAAGAGGCCTCGTACGAAACGCCGGATCTATCCGGAACAATGTACATTCCCAACTGATATGCATATTCAAGGGCAATGTCGTACATTAGTGGACCATAACCATGATCTGCACGTGATTCTTGTGGGCCAACTTCTAGATAAAGACCAGAATATTGATCCCAGCAATCATCCCGACCTTCCCAACCAGGTTCCCAAGAAATTGCAATTGGAGATAGTTCCATATATGCTATTCGTTCATTGGTCAAAGTATTCTTGATGGTAATCTCATATGTGTAGCCATGATACTCGATAAAAGCCCTTTCGCCAGGTTCGAGTTCTGTTTTCATGCCTTTACCTGAATGTTCTTTTTTATATGGCTTTCGTCGACGAAGTATTTCTTGTAGTATTATTCTTTTTATTGTTTGTCGTAAATATTTCATTATCCAAACCCCATAGCGATAGCAACGTCTTCCATGTCCCGTACTATTCCAAGATTTTCTTTGCCTTCGAAAAGGTATACGTCCAAGCCTGTACCGAAAGCGTCTTCCAAAAGCACTTCAACCGGTATTCCGTACTCTACTGATTCTCCAGTAAGATTGATGTAGATTCCTATTGGTCTCCAGTTATCAAGCAATACTTCTCCTGCCCAATTCCAATCCATTCCCACTATCTGTTGCTCGATTGAAATCGGCCCGTGGTTCGAAGCTCTTTTTGCAACCCCGGATTGCATTTGATGTTGCGTAAGTCCTTTTGGTAATGCCCCCAGCGTTTGAGACATCACGTCATTTTCGTGCACGTAGACTGGATATCCTTTCATGTAGAATCCGATACCGTCGGTCCAAACGTCAGAATTTGATTGGTTGTGTCCTGTTTTGATTGGGCTTTGGCCGATGGGCTTATTGAAAGCAACACAAGATATAACGTCTTTGCCTGTTGATCCATATTTGGCTAGCCAATTTTGTAATATGCCTTGGGAACTTTGCGATGGTACATTTTTCTTGCCAAGATCAGCCGCTATTCCTTGATAGAGTGGTGAATGGCATACTGATACTTCTTTTCCGTTTTGAAAAGCACGAATCATCTTTTTACCATCCGGATGAGTCTGAAGTCTTTTTTGATAATCTTGCAACATGCTTCTGTCTTCAATTATTTCTTCGCGAGATTGTAGCCCTAATACTCTCTTGATATCTGGGTCTCTGCGATCGTAGTAATCAAGGGATTCGAGCGCTTCCAGATCTTCTGGTCTTAATTCATATATTTCAGAAATTATATTTCTAATTATTTGTCGTAAGCTTTTCACCTGTATTCTTCCATGATTTTCGGAAAGTCTTCTGGGTCAATATAATTTATATGGGACACAAGTATACTTTCTGAGTTTAGGAGGAGAACCTCCATTTCTTCTATGCCTTCGCCGGTCTCATAGTCAAAATATTCTATTCCGTCATAGCCTTGATTTCTTGCTTCTTCTACGGCTGCACGAGATGTGCCAAGTTGTCTCCACAGTCGGTGATACTCAGAGCCATTCATTATCTTTAGTCCCGATGTGGATACCACTACCAGTGCCGCACCTTTTTCAAAGTCTCCTCGCAAAGCCCATATCGCATGCTCAGCGGCCTGATCTCTATCTATCGTAAAAGAAACACCGGGATTTAATTTATCACCTGACTTACCCCCAGTCAAAGAAAGATTGAACCCGCCTTTCTTGATAGATTCAGCCGCTTCTTCCGTTGTGCCATGATATAGATATTTATACTCTGGTCGATAGAATGACTCTGATATTAGTATCCTTATTGTTTCTCGCAATGATTTCATATAATGCCTTTGTTATATTTTGCCAGCTATCAATCCAAGTTCTTTCAAACATTTAATGGTAGACTTGCTTTGATCTTTCTTTATATAAGTATATGCTAGCGGTGAACCAGATAGAGATAGCTTATCGTTTGTGTCTTGCATTGGATATTCATACGGCGATTCGCCGGCGCAATCATCTTCTGTAGGCTCAGTTTCAGCAAAAGAATCTAGATACTTCTTCTCATATTCACCTGGGGTTTTATAAAAATAATCATACATCTGAAATGAATCAGGGGAGATACTGTATCTGTCCGGACTAATTCCGTTTTTCCCAGCTAATTCAAGGGCAACATCATACAGTAAGGCACCAACGCCAGTGCCTCCTATTCTACCTCGATAGAGAAAGAGTATTTTTGAATGATGAACAATGTAAGAATCATTACAATTGACTAAATCGGGATAATGTAACTTTCGATAAGCTATGGCTTCATCTGGGGTACCGTCTGAATATTGGACCTTTGCTAATTTTATAAAGCCGGCCTCGAACTCTCGTCCGGTGACACCGCATGATCTTGTAAGCTGAACATGGATTGCGTCCCCATCTGCACGAAGAACATTTATAAAAAATCCTTTGTCTTCTAGCTCGTTCATCGCAGACGTCAATTTTTTATTGACTCTACTACATGATTCTATTAGCATTCTTCTTATTGCCAGCCTTATGCCGTTCACGCTATCCTCCCCTCTTTATTTGGTTTCTGTAGAAAGCTCTTCCTAGTTCTCGCCACCATGTATGATCGTCTACAGGGATTCCAGCGTCGGACATTTTTTGTACGGCGTTATCACCCCTCTTCAAGGCTGCATCGATATCCGATTGGCTTATTGGTCCACTGGTTAGATTATAGGTATGGTTGGTTGGATCGGCCAAGAAGTCAACGAAATCAACGCTACTCTTTACATCAACTGGATCCATTGGGAGTAAATGTTTACCATCATCACTTTGCCGATCATACATGTATTTATCTAGTTCGCCATACAGATCGGACCATTGTCCTTGAGATCCCCAATCACAGTCATCGTCTTTTTCTTCTGTCCATTGTGCATACTTCCAGTCTAGCCCCTCTCTATCCACGTCTTTTCTTTTCCTATAATAATAATCCCAGACCTTATAAGCTTCTTTGCTGACTTCTCTTCTGTCCGGCATTATTCCGTTAGGTTGGTCAGTCATTACGATGTCGTACATTGTCGGCCCCCATCCAGGGCGAGCTGTCGATAGTTCGACTACTCCACTAACGTCGTTGCATCGACCATGCCTTTCCGGCGGTGGTGCGACCTTGATTGATCCCAACAGTGCAGAACTGTTGCTGAGAGCTTTATAATCACCACGTTTTCCGTATCTGAGTACTATATCAACAAATTCTGGCCTGAATAGAAAATACTGATGACCATATCTAAATTCCAGGCCGATCGGTACTCTGGCTTCTGCTTTATACAAACAAAGACTTTGCATTTCGCTCGACTTGATTCCTTCGAGTAATATATTCCTTACGTACTGTCTTATTAGTTCCACGACCTACCCCAAAATTTTGCCTCAAGCATAAAACTCCAAAGAACGTTTTCTTGGAAACCAGGAAAAGCGCGTCTCAATCGACTAAGATGTTTTTCGCTTCGTAATTTAAGAGACTTCATTGCCATCATCGGTTTTCTTCTATACACATAGTTCAGAGGATCACTCAAAAAATCTTGGTGAGATAAATCCGGATTGCTGGGATCCCCGCGGTAGTGTTCTCCGGATGATCCCCAATAGCAATCATCTTCCGCGGAATCGGTCCAATTTTTTTCAACATCATCCATCGGCAGGGCATCTACGTCATATCTTTTTTTGTGATAGAAATTCCACATATCGTAAGCTGCGTCAGTAACTGAACTTCGGTCTGCAAAAATACCTTCGGGATTGTCAGCCATAGCAATGTCATACAATACAGGGCCAAATCCATCCTGAGCGATCGCCTTTGTGACTTCCCAGGCTCCATAACACCCAGGCTCAATACCCCATTTTTGTATTTGAACTCCTCCTATAAAATTATCAGAGGATTTTGCTACATCTGCCGCGATATCATAGGTGATCTTGGTTCCCTTACTTATTAATTCATCAATCAACTCTGGTCTAAACAGAACATAAACCTTTTCATCCGGGTGATATCTAGTTTTATAAAGACAGAGCCTACCAAGTTCAGCGAACTTTGCTTCATTAAGAATAACACGTCTTATTGTTTCTCTTAAATTTTTCATTTTCGAATTACCTTTAGTTGTCCGTTCATTCGCAGCTCATCGATAACTGGTGTTCCAGAAATCTTCACAAAAACCTGAGAGGCCCAATGATTTTTCATTTTTGCCCTCGTTGATATATCATCCCAGGGTAAATTGCCGGTATATTTTTGAAATGTAGTCTGGTCGCAGTCGTCCATCTTGGTATTCGTATAGAATCCTTCTTTGGTGTCAAGTACTTTTGGTTGTACATCCGGACGTATATTTAAGTACTTTTCCCATACTTTTGACGCATCAGAGCTAACTTCATCCCTATCACACATGAGACCTTTTTCTCTTTGCATCTCCATAGCAATGTCATATAACATTGGAGCCCATCCTTCTGGATCTGGATAACCTGCATCCTTTAAATATCGCTTTGAAACGTTTGAAAAAGTCACTTCTGCAGCTCCCATGCAGGGTCCATCTTGATAATAAGTTCCCCAATCCACTTGTGCCATGATACCGTGTGTAGCTTCTTGATCGCGACGAAATTGCGCCCATGGAGTGTCAGGATAAGGTACCATTAATTTTGCACTAGATATAACATCAGGGTTTAATTCTACCAAAATATATGACCCGGGCAAAAGATCAGTTGGTCTTTTGATTCCTTCTGAAAGTAAAATTTTTCTTATTGCTCGTCTTATTAATTTCACTAGTACTTCCTCATCGGCTTGCGTTTTGCCATTAATAATTTTCCGGAACTTTCCAAAGCTTGAATCGTCGTCGGGGGCTTTGAAAGTCTTTTCGCCAACGGATTCGATCTAATATTCTCAGGATCATAAAAGTAATCTCTTGCCCCAACGATTTCCATGTCTACGTTGTCTCCCGGGTCGTCCGTTAGGGTATTATATTGATCGTCGCACTGAAATTTTTCGACATCGCTTCGGATATTCATGTATTTTTCCCATACGTCTTGTGCAGCTAGCGATACGGATGTTCTATCCGAAACAAGCCCCGATCCTTTTATAGTAGCCAATTCTATTGCAATGTCATAAAGCAGTGGTCCCCAGCCTTCAGCGGCTCCAGCGTTAACGACACAATACGCTCCACCGCAATCGAGATTACGAATATATTTTTCATCATATTTTTCAGGATCCGGCCATATCTCCTCCCAGTCATAATCTGGCTCGTAAGGATGAAGGCGGCAAATAGTAATTTCTCCATATGGATAAAAGACGTTTGAAGACATTTTGTATGATTCACCAGTTTTTATATTGCAATACGCAATGTCGATAGTTCCGTAAGAATCTTGTAGTTCGGTGACTTTTATGCCTACTTTCTGTGGCAGCATGTCATGAGTGTTCATGCCTTCTTTTAGCAATATTTTCCTTATTGCTTCTCGTAGTAGTTTCATTTCAAGATGCCGCGCCATTAATTCTTATTTCCCAACCGATGAATCCATCCAGAGATCTTGTTTGCCACATCCGATGGTCTCCTTCGTTTCCAAATCGGTAACCTTTTATTACATTTTTCCATTCTTTTTTAATCGCGTCGGAAAGGCCTTCGTCAACACCGGAAATAGACCATTGGTGATTGAATACGTCTTGGCCTTGCCACTTCCAATTAGCCTTTCCGGGACCAGGATAATAACCGGACTTTATGTAACCTAGTGCTTTTGCTAATTCCAAGCCTTGATTTATTGAACCTGGATCTTTTGTACATAGCAGAGTTGCGATCTTTGCATAATGTGCAAGATTTTCCAGCATTAATTTTCTTATTGTTTGTCGTAATAATTTCACATTGGCACCTTTACTGATAGATCACGTTTGTCTAGATTATATTTCGCGCTGACGTCTGACCATGTTTCATCATCTGCCTCAGCGAAAATCATGGTTGGCTCATAATAGTTGACACTATCCTGAACAAACATGTTGTTTGGTGAAACTTGTTTCATATAATCTAAGAACGGCTGATTAAAACTAACCTTGAATACGTGAAAACAAGGATCGGCTTTCAATCTTGATTTTCCAACAGGTCCTTGCGTTGACATAGCACTCGGTCTTATGTTTCTTAGTTGTGCCATTGGAGAATTTCCTTTGCTGATAGTGTGTGAAATCACTTCGGCGAATGGCGCACCGCCGGCATTTGCATCGGGCGCAATTAACAATTCTATTGCAGGGCGGACAGTTTGCAGTTCATATGAGTCCAGCATAGTTGCAAGTTTTGCATACATAGAATCATTTATCGATTCCAAAATTATACTTCTAATTTTTTCTCGTAATTTCTTCATATTTATCCTCGTTATGCGTCAAGAAGATTCCTTCCCCTCAGGCAATTAATTGTCGGTCTTGACTGATCTTTTTTGAAAAAAGCTTTATTAAAAGCATGGCTCTGATAATCATCTTGATAATCACTGTAATCTTCATAGCTTAAATATGGTTCGGCATGACAATCGTCATCAAAATAATCCTTAGTGAATCTACCGTCGGGAGTGTCAAACGATTTATAATCATAGTCATCGTTGTAATTAAAATAAAACCACATCCTTTCTGCATCACCGGAAACAGAGGCTCGATCAGACGCTAGGCCATTTTTTCCCGCAACCTCGATAGCAACATCATATAACAAAGCTCCAATACCGAGATTTCGGAGGTCTTCTTCTATCTCTGTATTCGAGACTATATAGGCTCCCGCACATTTCAATTGAAAACTCTTCGATGCTTCAATATATCCGGCAACTTCGTAGTTATCTATATATCTAAGTTCTACACTTAGATTGTTGTAAGTGTGGCCGAACCTGACAACAAGGTTGTTTGCTGCCAATGCGTCCATCGCAGAAGATATTTTATTGTTTGTCTTGTTGCATGCGCTCTCTATCAATAATTTTCTTATTGTTTGCCGAAGTTGCTTCACGATATTTCCTTCCCTAGGTCTTCTAAATCCAATAAAGGCACCGCATATTGTTTTGCAAGCCTCTCCGCAGCTTTGTAAAACGAACCATGCGACGGAGAATTTCTCCAATTGCGAGTGCATACGATTGCGTCTATACCCCAGTTATCGAGTACACATTCGCCTATTAATCCCGATTCTATGATGTCATCTTCTTCAAATAAAAGATCGTCAATCATTTCGTCAGATGGCATGATACGTTTTGGCATGCCCGAACCTGCGTGCCTTGCTATATCTTTCTTTGTGGCTTTCGATCTAGATTCCGTAAACGAATCTTTCATTGATGCGAGCGTGACACGACCTGAGATAATAACGCCAAACTTCTGCTGTTGTCGAGGTATCTGATGCATGCCATTATAGATGCCGTATGTTGACATCTCATCTCTATTATTATCTTTGCGATACAACTTAAAGAATCCGCGAGCAGATAGATCATGTATTGCTTCGTCGGTGTCGTCACTGTATGATAATTTATCAGAAGCCTCCATGGGTGAGCCGTAATAAGACAAAGAGTGAAAGTATTTCATTTTTGGGCCTTCCCAAAAGCTTCGAAGACCATATGTATCGACCTGTTCGTTCCATAACCTTTTAAGATCTCTCTTGTTATCGAACAATTCCTCTATCTCGCCATGCACATCATCAGGATACATTTGTTTCAAGTTGTCTTTGTGGTGAGAACCAGCAAAGTATGGATCTCCTTGAAACTTACTCCTCTCTTCTTCTACATTGTACCAAAGTTCTTTAAAAGTTTCTTTCACTGACTCTTGGAGAATGATTTTTCGTATTATTTGACGTAATAATTTCATTTTGTTTTCCGCTTAAAACGTCCACGAACATTCCCGGCAGTCGATGCATCTGGCAGAACAGTGGTTTCTTTACCATCCGCATCGTAAATTGGGATGTCCATTTCGGTGGCGAGATCAATAGCTTTCAGGACCAACGGATCCGTATCATCAAAAGGAAGGACGATTCCCACTATTTTCCAATTATCTATTAGCGCTTCGTTGTTTGGTCGTTCACCAAACAGGAAATTACCCTTCCGGAAACCATACTTTCTTGTGGACTCAATTTTCTCTTGCTTGACGTCTTTTGGTCCGAAGACTAGATCTGCATACTCCATTGACGGATACTTGTTTATGCCAGAACTTCTATCTCGATGGCTTTCTTTTCCTAGGTAAAATGCATCCAAGAATTGATCTTCATCAGCTGAGCTAGTGTCCGATCTGCTAGCACCACCGGTAAAAGCGTTGCTGTTGGATACAAGTGTCGGCCTTCCTTTTAATATCAATCCTACTTTGGCACGACCAGCCTTTATTGGAGCAGAATCGTACCATGTTGCTGACATTTCATCTTTGCTTTGGGGTTGCCGAATCATTCTTTCAATCTGCTCTTCAACTTTCATCCAACTTACATAGATAAGGGAATCAAAAAATGCTTTATTTTTATCATAAGCTTTCGCAAACTTTTGTTTGGTTTTTCTTCCCTCTATTCTTTTCAACGCTGCAAACGCAAACGGGTTGGGATCTCCGTCACCGCCAGTAACGTCTAGTCCTGGGTAGTTTGTGGCAGGCATGGGTTCATCATTTATCCTGTGTCGAAAACCATATCCAGGTTTCCAATAAAAGTCATCAAGTTTCTCTTTCCACGCTTCGGGTAGTTCACTCTCTGGAAAATCAAACACCTCATGGTAGCCATAAAATGCGGAACCCATATCTTGGTTCATATAAGCGACGGCATCGGCTTCTTCTTGTTTACGCGTCAGGATGCCTCTCGCTTTTTGCAAATCTCCTTGGTCAATTCCGAGTTCCGGTGCGTCATCCCACTCTGGAAGTTCACCACCCCCATAGGTTCCTTTTAGCAGAATGTCTCTTGCTTTGGGATCATCACTATAGGCTAATTTTATCCAGTCCTTGAAGCTTTGTTCCGGAAATTTATATTCGCTATAATATGTAGGTTTACCCCTTGCTTTTAGCTCGTCGTGGGTCAGCTTCTCCAACAATATTTCTCGACAGATCATCCGAAGCAGCTTTTCATTTTTCATGTTTTTCTCCTTTGCAATAATTATTACTTACAGTTGGATTATTTTGATTATCTTTAGTGGCGTCACTATCATTTCATTCCACAGGTGCGTCCTATCTGGTTCGCAATCATCTAGGTTATAACACACGTTTGTAAGGTCATCTCCAGGATAGTCGAGCCGATAAAGATTCATGGCTCGTCTTCCGGACGTGGTTGCAAATGACTTTACATCTGATCGGAATGCTGCTCTTACGTTGCCAAGCATTGTCACTTGTAAATTTGCGTTAGGATCAAAATAGGATTTATGCTGAGTTGTGTATGTTGATATATCAAATTCTCTTCCTGACTTGAGAGAGTCGACTATGTTCTGTAATCCTTCTGCTGAAGTAAAATGTTTTACTTCTTTGACGTTATTCAGCGAACCATAAATCTGCATCGTATATTCCTCATCGAGCAGAACATAAGGTTCGATATCTCCTCGGGAATAGAAATATGCAAACCGGAGAGCATCTATATCTGGGAAATAAGATGAATACTGTCGACGAAGTGACCAGAATCTATGATTAACAAAGTCTTCTATAAAGTTCATCGCATTTCTGCTTGTAAACAGATCGTATCTTTCAACTTCTTGTTCCAACATTGGAAAGAACGATTGAACAAGCATCTGCAGTTCTCTTGGTATTCTTTCTCCGTCTCTGGTATCGACATTAATTTGTTGATAACGGAGAAACATATCGACGATCTTCTCCCAACCTACTAGTGTATGAAAAGCATAAGTGGGTTTGATATATCCACGGACTTTATATTCTTCGATTAACATTCTTTTTATCGATTCTCTCAACAGTTTCATTCCGACATCCTCACCATAATATATATTATCCATCGTCGCCAATAGCTTCAACAGGACAGTTTTCCATGGCCTCGTAGCACTGTTCGAGTTCATTTTCGTTCTCTGGCTGTTTATAACAAATGTCATGTGTCTCATCATCGGACATTCGAAAATTATCTGGCGCAGCATCTGAGCAAACGGAACATAGGATACATTCTCTATCGACATAAAAAGAGACTTTTTTGCCAGCTATAATAGAAAACCCTTGAACGTTATCATCAAATTTATCGGTCTTATCTGCCATTATTTTTCTCCGGAATAATTGGCATGAAAAAATTCCTGTACCGCCATTCTTAGCGACCATTTTTTATCCTTGAAATCGTAGGCCGCTTTTTCGCCATTGGAAAAATTATCTGCCACATAAAGCAGAAATGACTGATGGTTTTGTACCATTTTATTAAATTGATCTTTTGCGTAATCAGTATTGTAAGAAAAATCTAGAGAAGTATTATCGTCTATTTTTGTATCTTTATCTATATAAGAGGCTAGGTTTTCTTCTTTTTCTTGTGTCCACTTGAACCAGAGTTCTTCTGCTTCTTTTTCATTCCAAGAAGGAGACTCTATTTTTGTTCTGTTTTCGGTGATCCAATCCGAGACGTTGTAGAAAAAGTCAACACTATCTGCAGACATCACAAATTCTAAAAGATCTTCTGGAGCCAAATTCAGGAACATATCATATTCGTATGGCCATTCATTTTCAAAATATTCTATGTTCATCGACCGCTGTGCCGACAACATTACATCATAGAGGTCTGCGTGTGTGTTGCAATCGTCAGCAAGTGTTCTCGTTATTTCTTCTCCGTCTAAGAATTTTTTCTGTATGTTCGGTCTTTTGTTTGCGTAAAAATTCCAGACAGCCCGGGCCTCCGGAGAAACGCTTGCACGGTCGGAAGTTAGTCCTTCAGGAGAAATTGACATCACCAGATCGTAGAGGGTTGGACCATACCCATCGATAGCTGCGGCACGAATAACTTGCCAGGCTTTATTACATTCTCCGTGTCCAGAATCAGGTACTTCAACACGCAACACAGCCATAACGTGTTGCACCGGAGTAGTTGAGTCCCCGGTAATCGCCGCATATATGTCATGATGATCAACCGCGTGTCCGTCGATGCCATATTTCATATAATCAACTGCAAGATCTGTATCATACATCACAAACTCAATTGTGTCTCCAGCCCTGGGTACTTTTCCACCGGAGAAATTTGTCCAAATTGCAAACGTATCAGCAACCTCTGTTGGACTTATCATGGCCTCTTTTATTAGCGTTCGTATACTTTCTCGAAGAGCTTTTGTTTTTTTCTTCTGTTTTTCTATAAATTTTCTGTATACCGCGGCAGATGATTTTTTTCCAGCGGCTTCTGCTCTTTGTTCCATTGCGATAGCTGCCTGCGTTTTATGATTATGAGATCGATTGGATCTTTTTATTTTGCGGACACTAGCTTCGGAGTCTTTTACTGTGGCAAACTTGAGTCCATGAATAGTACCTTTTGGGTTTTCGTCTGTGTAGAGATCCGAATGCTTTTTGCTATTTCTTTTTTGCCCTTTTTTTCTTGGTTTTCTTTTTGCCATTATCCGTACCTCGAATTAAAATAACGATGAACTGTAAAGTGTACATCAGCAGGGTCTTCTTCGAACTGATCTACTGCGTCGTATCCAACATACTCACCTAAGATTGCCGCTTCTTCCCGTATATATTCAAGAAAGTCATAATGATTATCCTGCATTGTATAGAAGTCATCTTTTGCGTAGTTTGTATTATATGAAAGGTCTAGAAATTCGTTGTCAGCCTTGAAGTCACCTTCTTTATATTTCATTAGATCCATTTCATTTTCCGATTTGTAATCTCCCCACTTCCAATGAAGATCTTCCATGATTTCACCTTCAGCGTCAAGTAGATCTGCAATCTCGGGGTCACGCGAACTAAGCCTAAATATTTGAGTCTGAAATGAATCTATCCATCCATTCCCAGAGACATTTGCTAAGCGCATAATATATTCCATGGAAGATTTTTCTTCCCATATCTTATAAGCAGTTGGATACTCTTCCTTTGCAAAATTGACGGCTAGGATTCTTGTAAGAGCATATAATGAATGTGCCCGGGGAGAATGGGATCGGCAATCGTCGTATTCTGTTGTTGTCAATTCAATCGGGTCGAGGAATCTTTTTTCTATCTCTGGTCTTTTGTGCGCATAAAAATCCCATATATTTTTGGCTTCATCTGAAACTTGGCTTCTATCCGAAGTCAGACCGTTTGGAGAAATGGACATGACCATGTCGTATAGGGTCGGTCCATATCCTCCTTCGGCAGCAGATCTAACAACTTCCCAAGCTCCATTGCACTCTCCAAACCCACGATCTGGTACTCTGACCCTCATCACGGCAGCTATGGCTGAGTACCCATTTTCGTTCTCCTCTTCTATTGCCTCCAGGACATTGTTTCCATCGAAGTCATGATTTGGGCTGGACCCGGCAAATTCTATCATTTCGTCAATATTTGCCTGTGCGTGACTCCAATCATACATCACAAAGTCTAATTCGTCCTGTGGAAAATTTTCGTCATCAAGCCAATTAGTCCATATAGCAAACTTTCCGGAAACAGAAGACGGCTTATACATTCCTTCTTTTATAATAGATCTAATATAATTTCTTAAATTTGTCATGACAATATTTCCTTTATTTTTCCAATGGATAAATTCGATTTGCCGGGAAGATGATGAATGCCAATCCCTCCTCTCGATTCCCATTGTTCTATTGTTCTTAACTTGTCATCTATTATTAAATTCGGTCGACCAGATTCTCCAACCGCCCAATTTTGTTTTTCTACAGCTGGAACTATAATAGTTTCATGAGGAAACAATCTGTGATTCTTAATCCAGTCTCTTTTACCATCATCTGCAGTGCCCCCTGGTCCTCTTCCTGATATCGGAGCTGACAATATATTCACCTGTACTCCAAGACTATTTATAAAAGGCCAAAGTTCCCCAAGTCCATCACTTAGAGGCAGTAAGTTTCTAAAAAAAGTTCCGGGGTCTTCCCCGACGGCCTTGAACTGAAGAGCCGCAACTCCTTTATGCGACTTTGTATAGAAGTCTTTTGGAACTCTCCAATTAGGACCGAAGTCTTTGCTGATTCTTTTGATAGCCTTCCTATAAGAATTGCTGTTCGAATATTGTCCTGGGTTATCTATCATGTAGTTTATTTTTTCTACAATTCCAGACTGGAAGTCTACTAACACACCATCCATGTCACAGTATATTTTTTCAAAGGGCAATCGGCCCATGGATTCTAATATAATTTCTTTTATAAAGGATCTTATCATCGTCTTTTCCTGTTGTAAGGATCGCCAGCTCTAGGGTCGAATTCTTTTTTTGTTTTTAGCCCTTTTATAAATTCACCTTTGCTTTGAAGATACTTAACGGCTTCATACAATGCCTTCATTGTAAGGGCAACATCTGCAATCGCACTGTGCCAATTTTCTCCACCATCGAGCTCAAATGCATTTATTAGATCTCCAAGAGATGAACTAAGCCATGTCCCATATTCTCCTTCTCTTTCTAGTGCAGAAATAATTCCAGAGTCTCTTTTACTCGGAGGAAACTTTGATTTTTTCCGAATAAAATCTAGTGTATCTCGAAGATACCCAGAAAAGACTGCTTTTGTATCCCACACAATATCGTCTGGAACCGGTATACCTGATCTTTTGTACAACACGTTCATAATTCCGATATCAAAGACAGCATTTTGCGCAATGAGCCTAACCTTTCCGCCCTGAGATTCGGCAACTACTTTCATGTCGTTGATGTAATCTGTAAATTCTAGAGCAACATCTCCCGGTTTCGACTTGGCTACCGGTCCGTCTTCATACTGAGTCATCACGAGAAGTTGAGCGATTGTCTTTTTTCTTGGTTCTTCGTATTCTTCTGGTTCCTGCTCCATAAAGCTTATCGTATCAGGCTGAAGAGCAACTTTCATGTGGAATGTTCCGTCAGGTACCTCGGATGGTTCACTAGTTAGACCGTTCATATTAAAAGCAACAGCCGCAACTTCTGTCGCCTGGACTTCGGCCTGTCTGTACATAAGCCCGGTTGTCTCTGTATCAAAGAAAACCCATACATCATTTTTGTACTGGTCGACCATTGCCATAAACTTTTTGAAGGTCCTAGGATAATTTTTTCCAGGAGCGACATCGAATGGAGCTTCAAGCAAAATATTTCTTATGTATCTTCTCAACATAGCATTCATAATTGTTTTCCTCTAATTGTAATGTTCGTTGAAAAACTCTCTTGGAATTTTCGCAAATCCTCTGTTTACGGCCTCTTCTGATCCGTAATTGATCCCCAGATTCCTGATGTCTTTTAACATTTTTTCGTGGTTCGCAATCATTTTTTCCATGGAGCTAACTGCATAATCGGTATTGTACACGATATCGAGAAAATCAGGGTCTGTCAGTTGAAAATTTATGTATTCCGAAAGTGGTTTACTTCTTTGCCATTCTTCCCAATCTAATTCCATCTTTCGAGTGGGCAACGAATATTCATCATCGAACCAATTAACGAACGCACGAAAAATATTTTCGCCGTAAGATTTTTCGATGGGAATTCCGTCTCTGTCAAATTCAACTTCTTCCTTAAAATAATCAACTATCTCTGCATCTCCTATAGATTTACCGTATTGTTTCAAGAAGGCATAGACTCGCTCCTTTGAAAGAGTGATAGCTAATTCGTGATCCTCGTTATGAACATAACAGTTATCATCAAAATTCAGAGGAGTAAATCTAGCACCATCCATAACTTTTTTTTCTATTTCTGGCCGATTATTTGAGTAGAAGTCCCAAACTTCGGCAGCTTCTCCTGAAACTGAAGTTCTATCGGCAAAAAGACCACCGGGAGATATCGACATAACAAGATCGTAAAGAGTAGGTCCATAGCCACCTAGGGCCGCGGCCGCTTTTACTTCCCAGGCTCCGTGACAAGGCCTAGATGATCCCATTGCACTATGATTCCAGACTGACATCACGGCAACCACTGCTTGCTCCATATTTTCCCACCGTCCAGGGGTAAGGTCACTGATATAGACCCATCTCCACATGCCGTCCATTGCCTCGAGTCTGCCTGGATAAAAATATTCGATATTCTTCATTGCAATAGCTGGATCGTATAACACAAATTTAAATCTGGTCTCGTCCGAATCTGGACTCCAATCAGTCCAGATGGCTAGCCGGCTGTCAACCGATGCCGGAGCAATCATGCCCTCTGCAAGTATTATATTCCTGATGTATTTTCTTACAAGATTCACTAGAAGTCCTCCTCGTATAGTTCTTTTGATGGAACAATACCACTTGGAGGTGGAGGCCGGAATCCTTCTGGGCTTCGATACATTTCAACGCCACGTAATTGAGAATGAAATCCCCAAATTGAGTCTGCGGCTTCCCATGCCTCATCCTCGTCGGTTCCTACATAATCGTATATCATTTCTCTGAGCGGCTTGAATCCGAATCTTTTGTTGAAATTTACCATAGTTTCTGTCGACATCTTTTCTGAACCATAGGGCGTAACATGAGATACTAAATGAATCCCTTGGGAATCTGCTACCTGATTGATTGCAAGCTTCATCCTTGTACCTAGCCCTCTGCCTTGACATCGTTCACCAGGATAGGTTCGTAACGAATGTACATAGAGTACTTTCATGTCTTGTTGGTATATTACATGATAATATTCTCTTTCTTCAAGAACTGAAAGACATGTGCAATCATCTTCTTTGATCGCAATATAAATGCCATTACGGTTCCTGCTAAGAAGCTCTTTGTCTGGCACGTCCATTCGAGGTAAAAGCTCTATCTCCGGGTGATTGTAAAATGCACTTCGAAAAGAATCTCCAATCGATTCCAATAAAATTTTCTGTATTGCTTTTCTTATTTTTCGCATTGTATTTTATCCTCCTATGTACCTGTTGATTCTAGTTAGCAACGCGGGAGTAAATCCAAAGTAAATATCTTCCTGTTCCCAAGTCCGGCCGTCGAACCAACCTTGGTCATCAACCTCCCAGCTGTGCTCCGAATCTGGTTCCGGATTCCATTTTTCTTTTTCTTCTAGCGAAATATCGATAATAAAAGTTTTATATTTAAATCCACAGTCATCATATGATATAAGCGAATCAAGAATAGTATATGCCGGAAGCCCATTCTTTCCAGCTTCTTCTTGAAGTTCTTCAAAGGCCATGATTCCAAATATGGGGTCGTTTGAATCCAGAGGATTCTCTATCGGAGTATCGTGAAACCTACTTCGGCCAATATGAATACCTCCTCCTGGAAATCCCCATTGCCCCGCACCCCCGGAAACACGGAGAGATCTTTTCTGCAGGTATATAGTATTGTCTTCTCGGCAAAGTACCACTACACCAGATCCACCTACACCCCAATAAGAAGGTCTTTGGCATTGTTCTAAGATAATTTGCCTTATTGATTCTCGTAAACTGTTCATGAAACTCTCCACTATAATATATATGTGAAAAGCTAGGTTGTATCATCGAAGAGTAATATTTAATCGTGTGCAACTATCCGAACATTATTAAATCTCGCAGAGTCAACAAGGCCAGAGATATCAGCGTCGAGACCATCGCGGATGTCTCGACGCATTCTCATTGGAATATACAACTTTACAGGTTTCCAATTATCGAGTATGGCTTCGGGCCAAAGCCCGATCGGATCATCCTCAAAATAATAATCTGCTTCTGTGGGAATAAGATCTTCAGCCTTGAGTATCAACACGTCATTCTTATCAATGTATTCTTTGCCATCTCTTCCGAATGTATCAGTAGATCCGTAATTGTTCCATAGATCCTGTTCTTCTGGAGAAAGCGATGGAAAAAATTCTTCTACTTGTTGCCAATCGTCAGGATCCACACCGTTTTCTTCCATTTTTCTTAGTATTTTTTGTACGCTTATCCGCCTTTCGATAGAAGAAACACTAGGTCTTTTTGGATATCCAGAAGTCTTTTTTTGAAAAGCTTTATTCTTTGAAAGAAAAGCATCGGGTAATCTAAATCTACGTCCGGGTCTTCCGGAGTCAAGATCTACATTTGAAGCAAATGTAACAAAGCCTTCTAGTTCTACACCAACCGTAAAATCGTCCTGGTAAGAATCTAGACTCCATGGATATATTGGGCCTGATGGCGGATGGATGGCAGTGCTTATTTCACTACGACCATCGGCTTCTATTACCGCCTGTATTTCACGTGGCGATCCCCAGTGAATATACCTCAATTTTTGAAGGCTTTGTTGATCAGCATGCTTTCTAAAATACTGTTTGAAAGCAATGTCCTGCTTTTGTTTTGCATCCTTGGGTATCTTTACTTCCGAAATAATCAATTCCCGAATTAGCTTTCTTAAATTATACATCTAGATTCTCGTCAAATATTAATTCTGCTATGTTGGCACAATTTTTATTTATATAGCTCCTTATTACACCATAATTCCATTCAGACTTTCTAATTTTTCTCCACAGGCCTTTCTTCCTTCCTTTTGGCCAAACAGAAATTGCTTGTACAAATTTATCATAGTTTGCTCTCATCGTTGGATAATAAGAAGGCATGCCTCCGGGGAAAGAATATAGATAGTCAACGGCTTTCATGTGCGGGTATTCTGAGGACCATATAATACAATCGTCTTCCTTTGTGTCGGTTTGAGGATTGAATATGTTATCAAACTCTTTTTTTTCAAATTTGCCAAATCTTGTTTCATATTGACGAATAGCATCGCTTGATAACGATTCCCGGTCTGCGAAAATTCCAGATCCTTTTTCGGCAGCCTTAGCTAGTGCTATGTACCTCAATGGCCATGACATACCTCTGTATCGATTAGAAGATGCTATCCTCTTTATTTCTATTCCATCGTAACATGGTCCGGTTTTATTGTTTGCCCAACTCTCTTCACCGTATACGACACCGTTGGCGTTTCGGAACATAATCATTGAAACTCCTGCACCCCAATCACTGGAAAAAATGCAATTTTCATCTGCTTCGAAGAGTTCCCATGGGCTTTCGATATCGTCCGGATCATAATCTATCATAAAATCGTAAAACACGCTGATTGCTTCTTGAACGTCGAAGATAAACATCCATTTATCGTCTGTGCCGTCAAGATCAATGTTGTCATCTTGGACGACAAGCGCGTATCCTTCTATATTCTTTTGCCAGCTTGGAATCTTTTTCATACTTCAAAATATCCCTTGGGTACAGAGTCCTTAATATGTTGAGCAACTTTTATAAGAGTCTGGAAATTTCCAGTCTTTCCGTTTTTTGTGAGAACTTTCATTGGTATTCCTCTTTCTTCACAGATTGCGGCAACTTTTCTTAGGTTGTCATGTGACTGACCTATCTCAGAAAAAAACCAGTTATGGGCATGTTGTTTGATTGAATCTTGCCCAGTCATATCATATGACATTGGTTCTGCTTTCTCTAGAGCTTTTTCATCTAGCAGTTTATTAATTTTGTTATCTTTGATCACAAACCAGAAGCATTTAACTTTCCAGTTGTCTAGCACTAGCTCTTCGATCATGCCGCCATTTCTTTCGAAATCATCCGCGTCAAGAATTAGCAGGTCCGTTAGGCTATAATAACTACCCCTAAATCGTCCAGGTCTCTTAGCAAGTCCGGACGATTGCATATTTTTAATCTGTTCGGGAGTAGCATCTTTGAGTTGTTCTGTAAAAGCATCAAAATTTCCACACCAAGTCGTTCTACCTTCAAGTTCTAGAATTATCTTGCCACGAGAAACATAGTCCGTCTCTTCTAGATCGAAGATATCTTGTACAGGATCGGACGTTTTTTCTACAGCAAAACAACTAATTTCGTTCTTGCTGGCCGCTGGAGAAAAATACTTTTCCACGTCTAGTTTCCCAGCATAACCCAGCACGTGAAACTTTCTAATATTTTGATCAAAGAACTCATGATCTGCATTTTGATTCCACAACTGCTTTGGAAGTCTCCTCATGTCGTTGCTTTCTTTGCTCAGGTCGTATCTCGTGGACCTCTTAGGGTAATTAGGCCCTTCCTTTCCTGTCTTCCCGGTATAATCGACGAGAGTACTACGAATGTAGTCTCGATAATCGAACTGTGCCTTAGCTATTTCTTCTCGGGTGGACAGAGGAGACTCCGAAAGTAGATATCTTATATATTTTCTTAGATGTTTCACTGTGTTCCTCTCATGCCAACAACAATGAAGTTAAATCATTTCTATCATAATCAATTACGGGAACATTTCGAAACCTTTCTGACAAGTCATATATAAAAGCTTGATCGCCTGTCATATCTGGATTTTCTGAAGCATATTCAATCGTATCGCGAGGGGCGACGATAGCGACGACTTTCCAATTATCAACCAATGCCTCGTTACGTTCAGTGTTCTCTCTTTCGAATGATTGGCCGTCAAAAACATAGGGGTTCTCTGCATCTTGCATGGTTTTCCAATCCGGATTAAATAAATTAGGGCCAGCACCTGGATACTTATTTATTCCGGAAGAAACCCTTTGCTGTACGTAATCTTCTTTTGGTATGTTGGCGCCGAATGATGGGTTATATTTATTTCTAAAGCCGGTGATTGCAAAATCCATGTCATTCACAGCAAGAGTGATTCTACCCTTTACCATTAATCCGATGTAACCAAACATTTCCATCTCGTCATATAATTTTGGCGCTTTTATTTTTTGATTTTTTAGATGCATGGTACAGGATATCTCGTCCTTTGATATACCTGTTGGCCAGTTCAACAAGGATCTAGGATCTTTTGCAAAATGTATCGTATCGACATTCGAGTCAAACCAAGCATGATCTGCGTTTTGATTCCATAATCTCTTTATTTGCTTCCCAAATTTTTTATCCGAAAACCTAATGGTCCTTGGGCTATCGTATCTTCTGTATGGATCTTTGTATCTTTCATCGTCGGGTTCAGTCACGCCAGCATCGCGTAACAATTCAATGTAGTCTTTCTCGAAAGATGCTTTATCTTCTATTATTATTCGTCTTATATACCGTCTCAGTTCATTCATCGTCTTCTTCCATGTACACCGATAGGAGCTCTTCCGGAACATGGGATGGAGACCATACTGCATGAGGATTTAGGCCTCTTGTACGTATCAGGCCTGAGCCAAGACCAAATTCTGTATCTATGTAGAACTTAATGCTAAGTTCGTTATCTAGATTTATTTCTATCACGGTTTGTTTCTCTTTTCTGATTCCCGCAAATCCCTCTTCTTCCATCATTTCAGTAAAAAATTGCCTTATCGCTTCGTCGTCCTTTGATTTTGTAAGTATGTAATAACTACGTCCGGATCCGAACATTACCATGTCACTAGAAACATTGGTTGGCTTGATTCCACTGGACATAATCCTTGAGACATTTTTTGATTTCGTAAGATGAAAACAACGATATCCATCGGCATACAATTGGTCTGATTGACCAAAATAATTAGCATTACCCTTTGACGCCATCATATCAAAAATATATTCAATACTAACCTGGTGTGTTCCACCTGGTATGGGCTCGAACGTCACTTTCAGCGCATTCCATCCACGATTATTTGCAATCTGATTAAAGGCGTTTCGATACTTGGCATCAAGAGACCGAAGCCACTTTTGTATGTCAATTTCTTTTGACATCTTTCTGCCGTATTCTCTTTGCCTCTTCATGAATCCAAAAACGTCGCCCATTGAAATGTCCGTGGGGTCTTCTTTGAGTTGTTCGTATGGAGACAACAGTAGGGTCATGTAAACAATGTTTTTGTTCCTAGTGTTGACACTAACCTCGCCGAAATCCTTCGCCGTAATAACCTCCGCGTGGGCTTTCAAGACCTTTGCAAATTTTTCCTTATCTAATGCTTTTGCGATCCTTTTTTCAAAAAGGATGTACCTTATATGTTCTCTTAATACCTTCATCTAAGATGCCACCAATTAAATCTTCTTCTTTTTTCAGGATATTCCGGAAAGCCATCAAACATATATGCTTCTTTTTCAAAAGGAATATTATAATAAGCTTCTCTACCATTCCAGTATCTTAGCAAATTGAACAGAAAAAATAAACCATAAAGAACCAAGAAGCCAATAATCCCTGTTTCGATATATTGTTGCCAATGTATAGTTTCATGCGTCTTTGTTTTCTCAGACACCTCGCCTCTCGCAAAGACAAACGGTCCAAGAATTATTGCGCCGATCTCTATCGGCGCAATCTTCGATAAGATCGCAGGGACTCTGCTGTTCTCGTAAAATATTGGTCTACTTTTCCTTAGGTTCATTTCTTTTTCTTCTTTGCCTTTGATTTCTTAACGACAGCCCATGACTTCGATGGAGTGGCCGAATTCACTCTTGCATGTGCCCACTGGTGTTGAGACATTCCCTTTCTAGACCCTGAAGATGCCCAAGCTGCCAAACCAGCCCTGAATTCCCTGTATACCGATCCTCTTGTCAAGCCTCTGCGATCTGCTTTCTTGTCTAGAGACTTCTTCGTAGCGGCGGACAATCCTCCTGAAGCTGAACCTTTCTTTTTCTTCTTGGTCTTTGACTTCCGTTTCTTTCGCTTCTTGCGCTCTTCGAGAATTTCCATAATTAGCTCATCGACTTCATCGATCCCTTCCATCTTCGATCTAGCTTCATCTTCCATAGCTGTTCGAATAGCTATGGAACCTTCAATGTCGCCTTTGGCATAAAGCTCTTTTGCCTTGTCTAGCTGTGCTGCGCGCTTGGATCCCTTGGGTGCGCCATATTGCCTCAAGTGCCCTGAAGAATCTTTTGGTGCGGCGCGTTTTTTCTTTCTTTTTTTCTTTTCTAGAAGATAAAGATCAATTGTCTCAAGTAAAGTTTCTAGATCTCTTTCAAAACTTTCTCTTGGTCCGCCTTCAATAGCAGCTCTCTGTCCATGTGCTTTTTTCTTCGAAGTGTGACATCCAGCTCTCTTGTATTTTCTTTTTCCTTTTGGTATATATTCTAACACGTATTTCCCCTTTTTTCCATCGGATCGTCTGCATTTTCTTTTTCTTATTCTATAAGGCATTATATTCTACCATAAATCTTTGCACGCCCAGTGTCGTGCGGTTAATTTATTTTTCTTTGTTGAGGCCAAATCGCACTTCATTCTTGCTCGAAAAGACTTTCTTCTCTTGCGGTCCTTATGTTGGGTATAGTCCTGCATTCCCCTGTAACCGTAATGAATAATTTTCTCCTTTCCGTTTTGGCAAGCCTTTACAGTCTTTTTCTGTTTTTTTCCTGACTTTGCCCTCTGCGGAGAGTTGCACCTCATTTTATCTTTCATGGATTTTTTCTTATTTTTTCTTTTTTTTTTACGTTTCCTTTCATCGAGACGATTATCTTCGTTGCATGGTTCACAGTTATTCACTGTTTTCCCTGTCTTTGCAGACGTCTTTGTCTTTTTTCCGGTTTTACACCCGGGAGCATAACCGTCCCAGCATTTTTTTTTAGCCTCGATAATCAATCGATCTATTTGCTGATCAAGAGATTCATTTGCTTTTGAGTTGATCTCATCTCTAACCTTCTTTGGAAGAAAATCACCTCTATTCAACTTATCTCTCGGTGGTGTTCTCTTGGCTTTTTTCTTTTCTGCCGCTGTTAATTCGTCTTCTTCGTCGAGCAAAAGATCTTCCTTGTCTTCATCTTCCGAACAGTCCGACTCATTTTTTCCACAGCCTGCCTCAATTAGAATATTTCGTATTTGGCGTCTCAACATCCATTCGTTCATAGTAATCTCCTATACCCGAATATAATTATTCGCTCTAAACTAAAAAATGGCCAAAAGGCCATTTTATTTGAACGAAGTATGACTACATGTCGTTCTTTTGAGAGAGCCATTCAGGAATGCACATCTTGCCGTTGACTTGCTTGATTTGAGAAGTCGGAAGCCAGATGCGCCGCGAGTCCCATAGAATCTGTGTTCCGCCACCTTTTGTTCGAACAACCTCAGCACCTGTAATATCAAACCACTTGATAGCCGGCTTATTCTTAGATTGAGGCTTTGGATCGATCTTTGGAAGAGTCGCACCTACAAAGCTTGCGTCACAAATGTGAGTGATTTGGCGCCAGTGAAAGGCCGCAACTTTCTGCGCAAGACCAACTGCATCGTTGATACCGTCGTGATTTGCAATGAGACGTTGAAAGCATCCAGTAGCGCGCTTATGAGAGATACACTTCGCAGGCCAGCGTTGCTCAAAAGTCTTTGTATCTTTACCTGTAATCCATTGCCAGAGACGCACACCGGTCTTTGCATACGCGGCAGAGAACCCAACATTGTTGTGATGGTTGGTACTGAACGATGCAAGCTCGTCAGCAGTTTGATGGTCTCCAAGGTAAGTCATCGCAGCGTTGAGGACGTCGACGTTTTGAAGAGCTTTGATTACATCTTCTTTTGTGATTTTTGGCGCTTTGGCTGGCTTTGTACTTTGCACAGGTGCCTCCTGAGTTGTTGGTTGAGAGTCGTTGATAGGCAGCATAGTCCATCCTTTGATGAGGTAGTCGGTGAGCTCGCTCACGGGAATGGTCTTGAGTTGGTTGTCTTTTTGCATCTTGACTTGAGTCATGGTTACTCCACGTTTGTTGGTTACATATGTAATATAGCTTACGGGCTACCTAGCTACACAGGATTTGACTTATTTTTTATTATTTCTTTGATTATTTCTATTGTCTTTGGTGCCCACATCCAAATGTTGTCTTCGTTCAACAATGCTTTGAGGTCGTGAAGATTGTGAACAATAAGATAGTCGTAAGGTAGGTTTATTTTTCTCATTTAGCTCTCTCCTTATAAAAATTTTCTTCGTGATAGTTACCAAGTTTAATGCCAGTATCAAGTATAACATCCACATAAAAACTACCAAAGCTCCCGCGTGTTGCCACAACAATCCCGGCATCGTAGTGTTTGACGTCATCTCTTTGTGTAATCCACACAGCTACTCTATCTCCTGGAATGAACTTACATGCTTCACTCATGATTCCTCCGTTATACCCAAGAAGAAGTATTTTGCTTAGGCTTGTATCCTTCGTCGATTGTCCAACCACGAAGGAATGAAGCTTTCCAGGTTGTCTTTTCAAGAGTGACAATACGCTGGCCCACTCTGGCAGGTTGGTATTCTACGTGGCGAAGATGAACTGTATTTGGCAAGCCGATGATTCCGCCGGCCTGGCGTTGCCATTTATCGACCAGAACAAGACCTTCTTCCTTGTTCGCAACAGTGGCGCGTTTATAAGACTTGTGTCCGCTGGGGCCTTCTCCGCAGAGTTCGACTTCCCATTCTGTTCTGAATTGTGTATTTTTGCTTGTATTTTCCATGGTATCTCCTATGCTGCTTTTCTGATTGCTTCGATTTCTTCCATTGTGTATTTTTTGTTGTCTCGGCCAAGAACAAAGCAAGGGTGCCAAGAGCCGTTTGCTTTTACGTCGTATGAGTCTTGCCATCCGATTCGAAGAAGATGGTCACCGGTTGGATTTCCTTCTGAATCGTACAAAGGCTGAATGGAATCGACCGTGTAGAACTTTGACTGACGGCCGCTAGCACGGTGTGTGATGGTATCTCCAACCTTGACTTCTCCGAGGCGACGAACAACACAACTGTCAACGTAATGTGCGCGAGAGACTTTGAGTCCAAGCGAGTTGCCGTTTTGTATGTTGAGTATGCTATTCCAAAGACCCTGAGTTTCAGTGGCTTCAGAGAGGTCGACCATGCCCCAGGGATGAGACTTTTTTGGCTTCTCGAAGAAGACTGAATCTGCGAAGTAAGTGATTTCTTTCTTTTCGAAATCCATCATGATGTTCCCGGGAAAGTATTGTCCGGTCGGCGCAAGCCGCGTTGACGCGTCCTCGTGAATGAGTTTTGCGTTGAGATAGTACTTGACTGTCATGGTGCCTCCATGTTGTTGGTTACATATATAATGTAGCTTACTGGTTTCTTGGCTACACAGTTTTTTCAATTTATTTTGTCCATTCGTCAATTATTTTTACGATTACCATAAAAGCTTTAAGGGCTATAAGCGTTGCGATGAGAGATATAATCGTAATCATTTTTTTCCCTTGTGGTTTGAGTTACCGATATTCGATCCGACATGTGTGAACCTGATATCGTTGCAACGGTTCATCTTGCGGGCATTTGAACCAGAAGACTGATTGAAAGACCGGACATAAGCTTCTGCGTCTGCCTCAGATTCAAATTTAATGATGGACATCGCCTGCATCTTTCCGTCGCCAGCTGTAACCCCTCGGTATCGCACAGCTTTCTCTGTCCCAAGTTCTTCTACACAATCCGGACATTCGTTGACGTAGCCGCCAACTTTTTTCTTTCGCCACGATGAATCATTGAACTCGCATTCGCAGTGTTTACATTCTCTAATCATTTTTGCCTCCTAGCAGCAGTAGTCACAGTTATTTACAATATCAGAAGGAAGGCCAATTCCTTCAAAATTACGGTTTCCTTTTTTTACCTCGGCTAGCTCTGCATCACATGCCTTCTTGTAATCCGGGTGCTTGGCCTCTCTTTTTTTGCAGTTCATACAAATTACCTGAGTGTTGAACATGGAAACTATGGTAGTAGTTGTTTGGCATTCGCATCTTTCGCACTTATTCATTTTGTTTTCCCTTGTGTTTGGTTTTTCGAGTGTAGGCCTTTTTGTTTTTGTGGTAGCCAGCGCCAGACCTTGTAAACGCATGCACAGCCAACCAGTTTCTGATTTTTATCTTTTTCTTCTTTTTCATTTTTTCCATCCGAAAGCTACTAGTTTTTCTTGAGCTGCAATAATCCCTTCGCACAGTCTTGAAGTGATTGCTTTGAACTCGCCGGTACGGTTGATGCGTGCCACGCGGATCCACCAGAATTCATCGGCGTCATCGAATATTTTTACTTTTTCCGATAGAGGAGGCATATGTGCGGATCCGTGTCTTTTGCCAACAACGATCCGTATTCTGTCAGTTGCATAGTCTCGCATCGCTCCGTCTCTTTTATCGATGCTCGTGAATACAACTATTCTGTTGCCGAACTTGGTCTCGCGGAATGCGACAAATTCCCATGCTTTTTCCATGGGCATAATCTTGAAATTCCACTTGGCAAGTGTGTTCAAGATGTTTTGCGCGAGCCATGCGCGGTGATTGGTGTTTTGAGGATTGTATTGTGCCATCGGTTACTCCGCTTGGTTTGTGGTTACGTATATAATATAGCTTACGCAACCGATGGCTACACAGGTTCTCAGAACAAAATGTCTTTTTTGTCTCCCCAATCTCGATACGAATCGGTTCGTTCAAAGATGGTCTTATCTTTCAATTCCGGTTCCTTTCCAACATTCCACATCCAATGATTCTCTTCAAGCTTTCCTTTTGGGATATACTTCCAGACTTTCGCATCGTAGTTTCCTACGGTCGGAAAAGGAGGCAGATTTTCTTTTCGTTCATTTCTTGTGAAAGCCAAAGGATCAGAATCAACTGAGGCTTGACCGAGTTCTCCGGCTTTGAGGTTTCTTGATACAGCAACGGCATGATGCTGGGAATTATTCCATCCGATCTGCAAAGCTCTTCCAAGAACTCCGGTAGATATTGCGAACCATACATGCCCAGGGTCTCCATGTACTTCCCGAATGTTTTCGACAACACGGACTGCACAAGCTGTCACTAGTTCATGACGCAATCCAAGTGGCACAAA
>Ga0163109_10000586_pt1 | contig 28955 bp, 30 predicted proteins | sample CRUFie1St13metaG_FD_108704 | JGI IMG/M metagenome (GOLD analysis project Ga0163109, IMG submission 108704) | Marine microbial communities from the Costa Rica Dome - CRUD Field 142mm St13 metaG | ecosystem: Environmental > Aquatic > Marine > Oceanic > Photic zone | place: Costa Rica: the Eastern...
ACGTCAAAAGGACCGGAAGAACTTGTTCCAGGACAAATATTAGACGCTGTTGATATAAGGGTATTCCATCGAACTGAGAAAGGCGGAAGTCTATTATCTACAAACTCCTATGATGGAGACGGTATAAGAACAAGATTTGGTTTTGGCATTCAGCCACAAAGTGAAAGTGGACTTTTTGTCAGTGTAGATAGATTATTGTTCAGCAAAGATAGTTATACTGTTGATTATAAAGCCAAAGAGATTATATTTAATTCAGCTCCAAGCATTAATACAAGGGTAAATGTTGTAAGTATTTCCGGTAATGGAGAAAATATATTAGAGCAAGCAGTGTTAACTGGCGACGGTTGTACAACAAACTTTGAAACAAAGGCAAGATATACAACAAACTTAGATTACATTGCTACAGTAAATGGCGAGTTACTAGATTCTGTGCTTGTAAGTAGCACAGATGGAAGCACAGATGATTCAGATGCTAAAGCAGTAATTAGTTTTGGTAGTCCACCACCTGATAATAGTGTTATTAATTATGTTGTATACAGTAAAATTAATAGTTTTAGTAAAATTGAACTTCAAGAGTTTACAGGTGATGGAAGCACAGCCGATTTTACACTTACAAAAACACCTTATAGTGCTAAACCTAATAGCCATAATGTAATTGTAAAAGTAAATGATAAAATATTAAATCCTGGTTACAATGAACAGTTTGATATTACAGCCAAGCAAAGAGAATATAGATTAGAAATTTGGCAAACTCCAATAGGTAGTTTTGAAGAAAAAGATATTTTAGTTTTAATTAATGGTGTAGAAAAAGTAATTGCGGTTGACTATAACATTAAACCAGCAAATAGTAGTATTGAACTTAATCCTGGTATTGGTACAGATGGTGATAAGTTAGAAGTTTATCTTAGAACAGACGGAGAATACGCATTTGGTAGCGTAGTAGTTGAAGGCGGTAACGAAACGTGGCAAGACTCAGGCGCAGTGCTTAAATTTGCCAATGTGCCTGCTTTAGATGATAAAATTACAGTGTTTACATTCAACAAACATGATTACATGGATATCGAAAGACAGCAGTTTGATATTGTAACAAGAACTAAATTAAATGTTGGGTCAGCAGATGATATACAATTCCAGCAATTAAAAGGTGGCCTGGTTAAATTGAGAGATCCTGCTATTGATGATCAGTATGTGTGGTTAACAATTAATGGAATTTTACAAACACCGAGTGTAGATTATATTTTAACACTTGATAAGAGATATTTAAGGTATAAAGGAAGTTTTGCTGACAATGACACTATTGAAGTTATTCAATTTAGTGCTGATGGTGCTATTGTACCACAATTTGGATTCAGTCAATTCAAAGATATGTTAAACAGGAATATTTATAAGCGTATAGGACACGATGTTCCGTTGAAACTTGCGGCAGATCTAAATATTAGAGATAAAGAAATATTACTTGAAGATGCTAGTACATTAGCAACTCCAGATAAAGCAAGTAAGATTCCAGGTATTATATTCATAAACGGAGAGAGAATCGAATACTTAATCAAAGATGGTGATAAACTAAGACAAATACAACGAGGTACACTAGGCACTGGTGCTCCTGAAGTACATTTATCTGGTAGCGATGTCTATAATGCTGATGCTAATCAAACTGCTCCATATATGGATGATACTAAAGTTGAAGAACTAATAGGAGATGAAACATCTAATACATTCGAATTAGGATTTATAGCAAATAGTGTAAATGATTTTGAAGTATATGTGAAAGGAAGACGTCTACGCAAAAATGATTTACAATCCTTTGATGCTACAATAGATCAAGACTCACCAGAGGCTGACGTAACATTACCAGCTGAATTTTCAGTAAATACAATAACAGAGAATGGTGTAACTAAGTCTTACTTAACCTTAACAAACTATAGTCCTGCTGATAGAGAGAAAGTTAAAGTTGTCAGAAAGACAGGTTTACTTTGGACAGAAGTAGGAGAATCACTTAAAGACTCAGAAAGTTTGGTTGCACGTTTCTTTAAGTCAAAAAAGGCGGAGCTACCAAAATAAATACAGTGTAGGAAAACATTATGATAGAAAACATGAAAGAACAAAACGGCGTTATGGTAGAGGGACATATTAAAATATTTGATCCTAAATCTGGCGAAGTGCTTATAAACAAAAGAAACGCTATTCATTATGAGAATATGAGTATTAGTTTAGCAGAAAGTATTGCTAACTCAGGACAGGGTTTTATCTACCAGATGGCTTTTGGTAACGGTGGTACTAGTATTGATCCTACAGGTATTATTACTTACTTGACACCAAATAGCACAGGTACTAACGCAAGTTTATACAACCAAACATTTATTAAAGTAGTTGATGATAGAAGTGTTAATAACACTGACCCTGCTCGTAATAAGATTGAATCAAGACACGTAAGCGGAACAAACTACACAGATGTAGTTGTTAGTTGTTTACTAGATTACGGTGAACCTAGTGGACAAGATGCTGTTGACAATGCGGCTAACGCAGATAGTTTATATGTATTTGATGAACTAGGACTTGTAGGTTATAGTCCATCAGGACAAGGTAGATTACTTACACATGTTGTGTTTCATCCTGTACAAAAATCATTGAACAGACTTATACAAATTGACTATACTGTCAGAGTACAAAGTTTGTCGGGGTTAGGTGAGTAATGGCATATACAATTAACTATTCGGATAGCAACAAAGGTACAATATCTATAGAAGATAGTACAATTAATCAACAAACTAGTTTAGATATTCCAGGACGTAATACAACTAGTTATGGATCAGTTATAGCAGAAAGTTTTTTACATTTACTTGAAAATTTTGCTAACTCAAATGCTCCAAGAAATCCTATCCAAGGACAGTTATGGTATGACAACTCGCAGGGCATTGATACATTAAAGTTATATGATGGTACAGGTTGGGTAAGTGCTAGTGGTCTTAAAAAAGGAAATAACGCACCAGATGTTAGTTCTGCTCTAGCAGGAGACCTTTGGTCAGATTTAGATAACAACCAACTTTACATTTTCACAGGTTCGGGTTGGACGCTTGTAGGTCCTGAATATAGTGACGGTTTACTTACTGGTGCTAAGCCAAGGATTGTACTTGGTAAAGATGATATTAATTATACTATACTTCAAACTGAAGTTAATGGTTCTCCGGTTGCTATTTTCAGCACAAGAACATTTCAACCTAAGACAACAATTCCAGGATTTATTATAATACAGCCAGGACTTAACTTATCAAGTTTAAACATTGGCGGTGACGGCATAGGAAAATATTACGGAACAGCAGAAAAGGCAGAATTTCTTGTTGTAAGTGGTGAAAAGGTTGATGCTAGTAAATTTTTAAGAAGTGATAAAACAAGTACATCTAATGAACAAATTGTTGTCAGTAATAACAAAGGAATACAAGTTGGACAGACTGCCACAGTCACTTTCGACGTCCAAGGCACGTCTGGTGTTTTAACTAACTTAACATCAGGTGCTCCATTAGATTTTAAGGTAAACAATCTAGGACAACAAGAAAATGTATTAAGAATAGACTCTACAAAGAAAATTGGTATTAACACATTATCGCCAGCAGAAGCATTAGATGTAGAGGGATCAATACAAACAAGCGAAAACCTAATTGTACAAGGTACAACAGATAGTGCTAGTATTGGAACAGGTGCTGTCAAAATAAGCGGCGGCGTTGGTATTGCTAAAAAACTTTTTGTTGGAACAGATTTGAATGTAGCAGGTTCTAGTACTACAGGACCAATTTTGCCTGGCTCCACACAAACACATTCATTAGGATCAAGCGAAAAAAGATGGTCACAAGTTCATGCTGTAGAATTTAGAGGCAATTTAATTGGTAACATAACAGGTACAGTTACTGGTGGTGCTACAAACGCAAACAAACTTACTTCAGCTACTACATTTGAACTTACAGGAGATGTAAGTTCTAACCAAATTACATTCGACGGACAAGTTGGCGGTACAGCAAAAACATTTAACACTGAAATTAGTAACACATTTATTGCTGGTAAAACAGCAGTCACTACACCAAACAATGATGATGAAATAATTATAAACAGAATTTCTGGAGATGACACAGGTGTGTTTAAGATATCACAGCAAGCACTAGTAAGTAGTGTTCCTGTTATTCCTGTTGGTACAATAGTACCTTACGCAGGATCTGTAGTTCCAAATGGTTGGTTACTTTGTGATGGTAGTGAATTACGTATTTCAGACTACCTAACACTTTACAATACTATCTTGTATCAATTCAAAGATCAAAGCCAAGTTACAAGTGGTAATTTTGGTTTACCTGATTTAAGAGGTAGATTCCCACTTGGTGCTGACAACATGGGTGGCGTAAGTGCTAACAGAGTGTCAGATGTTAACGCTGATACAGTTGGACTTGGTTCAGGTGTTGAAAGTAGATCGATTGATGTTAAAAACTTACCGGAACACGAACATGATTTAAGATCACCCAAAGGTGCTCAATTTTATGTTATACTTGACGATAGTGGAGATCTTCAAGATGCTGATACTATTCGTTATGACGCACCTACAGGCGCACAAGCTGGACAAGCACGTACAAGTTCAGGTGGTGTGCTTAACAGACGTAATATTCAATATAATTCAAATACTGGCCAGGAAGAATACGAAACTTTTGACATTACAGAACTTGGAACACCGTTCAATGTTATGAACCCGTTCTTAACAGTCAAGTATATAATTTACACAGGAGTTGGGGGCTAATGGCATATCAAATTAACAAAACAAGTGGTGTACTACTTGTAAATCTAGCAGACGGACAAATTGATACTACAAGTTCAGATATTACTTTAGTTGGTAAAGGGTATACTGGATTTGGAGAAAGCATTAATGAAAATTTTGTAAAGATGCTAGAAAACTTTGCTAACAGTTCTTCTCCTGCTAATCCACTCGCTGGACAAATTTGGTGGGATACAAGTGTATCAAGATTAAAAGTTTATACAGGCACTAACTGGACTACAGGCGGTGGACCAATTGTATCACCTATACAGCCCGTAATGGTTGCTGGTGATATGTGGATAGACAATGACGCTAATCAACTTTATTTCTTTGATGGCACAGATTTAGAACTAGCAGGACCAGTTTATAATGCTTTCCAAGGTAAATCTGGACCAGAAGTTGTGACAGTGCTAGACAACACAGGAACCAGTAGAACTATTGTTAAGTATTGGGTTGGCGGCTCGTTTGTAGGACTTTGGAGTAAAATAGGATTTACACCGCAAAACATTGATACTATTCCAACCTTTGTAGGTGATGTTGTAAAAGGATTTAATACTGTAGACGCTGACTTTGTATTTGCTGGTACATCTGATAGAACATCAAAACTTGTTGATAGTGCTGGAGTTGAAAGAACAGCTGAACAGTTCTTAGCAAGTGATTCAGATGACGCTACATCTGGTGCGCTGACTGTAAGAAATAATACCGGTTTAACAGTTGGTTTAACAGATAACCATAATATTAAAATTACTGTTGACGGCGTTATTGCTGAAAACAATATTAGTAATCAAAACTATACAATCAGAACTACAAACTCACAAGGTAAGACAGACGTTGTAACTATTGATGCTGAAAACATTAGAGTAGGTATTAATAATATTTCTCCAACTAAAACTTTAGATGTAAATGGAGATGTTAGGATAAACGGTGACTTTACTGTTGAAGGTGCTACTACTATTTTAGCATCATCAGAACTAGCAATCGAGGATAAAAGTATTACACTTGCTAAACCAAGTGATAGTACTGCTTTAAGTAACGCCGACGTTGACGAAGCTGGGGTCATTGTTTTAAGTGGGGACGGAAATAAAGAATGGCTTTGGAGAGATGCTACAAACGCATGGACTTCGAACGTAAGTATTAACTTACTTCCAGGAACAAAACTAAAAGCAAATGGTGTTGATATTATTGATGGTACAGCGGCACCTGGACTAACATCCTTAGGTGCGTTAACGACTGCTACTATTGGTAACATGATATTTGATGGTGTAAGAATACGTTCGTCATCTACAGATTTAAATGGCGACGGCATGACATTAGATATGGCTGGGCCTATAAAATTAACAACAACACAAAGAATTACAAATGTATCTGATCCAATTGACTTACAAGATGTTGCTACAAAAAGTTATGTAGACGCAAGTATAGATACAGAGGTTATACCTTTGGCTTTAGACATCACAGGTTTAGGAACAGGTGCTACATTGAACACAAATATTGCTACTATTTTAGGAGATATAGCACCGCCAAGTGTAAAAAGAGATGGTTCCGAAGCAAGGGTTCATTGTACAACAAATACTGGAGCGACAGCAACTCTTACAGGAGCTTCACTAGATACAGCATTTAACGAAAGCACAACATTAGTACAGCAGTTAGATAATGGAGGAAATGACGATGGATCCGTTAGTGTGATCCAGAGTGCGGTATTTAACGATGCGACAGGTAGTATTACGTCTACAGTAAATCGTTCACTCAAATTATTCAGAATTGTTAGTGGATCTTGGACTTGGGTCCAAGACTTGACATCTAGCGTTTGAGCATAAATACATATAACAATTAGGGGTTAACTAAATGGCATACGTAATTAATTTAACAAATGGGCAACAGCTTGCAACAGTTGAGGACGGAACCATTGACCAAAGTACTACAATTAAACTTGTAGGTAAAAACTACGCTGGTTATGGAGAAATTCAAAACGAGAACTTTGTTCATTTGATGGAGAATTTTTCAAGCGCAAATTCACCAGCAAACCCACTATCAGGACAGATTTGGTTTGATAGCGCGGCAAAGAAACTAAAGTTCTATGATGGTTCATTATTTAGAAGCACTGGTGGTGCTGAAGTAAGTACTACACAACCAGTAGGATTAACAACTGGTGATTTTTGGTGGGATTCAGGAAACAATCAACTGTATGCCCAAAACAGCGATGGCGGTTTTGTATTGATTGGACCTGACAGTATTGGTGATACTGTTTCTGCTATGGTTACAAAACAAATACGTGACAACAACATGACAAACAGAACTATCATTCAAGGTGTTGTCAACGATGCTGTTGTTTATGTCGTAAGCGCATCAGAATTTACAATTGATAGTACTGACCCAACTAACGCAATTACAGGTTTTGATGTTATTAGACAAGGCTTAACACTTAGAAATACCACAAGCGGTACAAACGGTGTTACAGCAGACCAAACAAGATTTCACGGAACAGCAACAAACGCCGATAGATTAGGTGGAAATTTAGCAAGCGACTATGCTTTAGCAGGTGCGGCTAACTTTACAAGTATTGTGCGTTTTGGTGATCCAGGATTTACAGTAGGTGCGGCTAATGATCTTGCTGTATACATAGATAACGGATCTGAAGGTGTAATTGAAAATACTGTAGGAACCGATATTAGATTTAAAGTCAAATCAACAGGTGGAGTAACAACTGAGCCATTTGCTATTAAATCAGCAGGATTAGTTCCAGCGGCAACTACAACATTTGATATTGGAACAACAGCGTTTAAGTTTAGAAATGTGTATGCTACATCATTTAACGGATTAGCAACAAACGCTACAAATTTACAAGTTGGAACAAACTACAGAACAGGTGATGTAAATCCAACAAATAATACAGTAGCAGTAAGGGATTCAAGCGGAAACTTATCAGCAAACATCTTTAATGGTGTATCAACTAGTGCTAGATATGCTGACTTGGCAGAAAAATATACTACTACAGGCGATGTACCAGTAGGAACAATTATGAGTGTATGTACTCATGAGGATCATGAAACAGCAGTAGCTAATGAAGGCGACATTGTAATAGGTGTTATTAGTGACAAACCTGCTTATTTAATGAACGCAGAAGCAGATGGACAAGCACTAGCATTAAAAGGTCGTGTACCAGTAAGAGTAACAGGTGCTGTGTCTAAAGGCGATCCAATTAGAGTAGCAACAGATGGTGTTGGTTCTGTAGAAGGAATGGGCGAACTTATCGGAGTTGCTCTTGAGTCAAACGCTGATGCTACCGAAAAATTAGTTGAATGTGTTCTTAAAGTATAAATACTTTGACATTAAAGTAGTATTTAAAGAGGATGTAAAATGGCAGTAGGCGATATTATTACCGCGGCAAGGTACAACAACATTAGAGCTAGAGTAGCAAGTATCCTTGGCGTTGGCGCAGGAGATGAAGGTTATGGTCAAGGCGTAACAAGTTCATCCGTAGCTGTTGGTGCTATAGTCACAGCGCAAGACATGACTAACTTAGACACTGACATGACTAAAATTAGATTACACCAAACAGGTAGTAATCCTACAGAAATTGATCCACCCGAAGTTGGCGACATTATTGAAGATAGTAACTCAACTACAAAAGAAGGATATGCTCAATATGAAAGTTTGAGTATAACTTGCCAAGCATCAAGACTGAGTGCGGCATCATCGCAAATGGGTTCAACTGAACCATCAGGCGGTACTAGTTCTAGAACAGCAGATTGGAACTTTGATATTAATCATATTTTTAGAGTGTCCTTTGCGGCATATACTGTAACTAACGGTGACGGAAGTACAACTACTGTTAGTGCCGCAGATCATATGCGTGTGTTTTTTAACGCAGGCGGCACACTTAATGTAAGAGGAACCATTGGTTCAGGCGGTGGAACACTTAATAATGACTGGCGTAATTTGATGAATGCTGTAGGAACTGTCAAAATGGGTAGAAGCAGTACAAGCAACGGATCTGTTGGAACAAGCTATGGCTATGCTAATTTGCCTTCAAGTTATGTAACTATTTTTAATAAGGCAGCCTCTGCTTACAGTGCTAACGATTACCTAGTTGAAGCAAAGAAAAATGCTAGTTCAATTGATTTTAGAGTAACATTTAATGAAGACAAAGGCGCAAATCCAAATTTTGACGAAAATGTTACAGCAACTACAACTAGTATTGGCGGTTTTACAAGAGCAAATAACACAAACTCAGTAAATGTTCCTGCTCCTACATACTCTACAAGCAACAACCTCTAATTAATACTTGACAATCATTTGCTATTCATATATAATATGGGTAATGAATAGAGGTTTTTATGGACGAACAATTACAAAAAGCATTAGAGTTCTCTAATTTTACTGTAACACTAAACAATCAAAAACGTATATTAAAAGAAAAATATAACGAAGAGCTTGTGTTGTACTATAATAATGGTAAATTTAAAGTAACACAGTCATTTTTTACATTTGTGTCATCTCTTGTTTCTATGAAAATTGAACAAACAGTCATAGTTGATGATAATGATACTCCTATACATATTAATGATACAGTATTGTTTTTTGAAAATGTAAAACAGTCTTATGTAACTGCTACAAACAAATACTTACATGAATACCAAGAACTAAGTAAAAAGAGAAACGTACAGGGTCTAGTTGATGTCTAATGGTGTATTATGTTTTGCTAATAATAATAATGAAATAGATTATATTAAGCAAGCTGAAAAACTTGCTTTAAGAGTTAAAAAATATTTAAATTTGCCTACATCTGTAGTAACTGCTACGCCAAACTTAGCAGACAATAAAATTTTTGATAATATTATTGAATCTAATACACTCACAGAAAATTACAAAAGATATCATGACGGAGATATTTCCTATCGCAACCTAATATTTAATAATTTTGGTCGGCATAATGCTCTAGAACTTTCTCCATATGACAAAACGATAGTGCTTGATACAGATTATATTATTTGTAACGATATATTTAAAATTGCTTTTGAACAACCTAATGACTTTTTAATTTATAAAAACGGTATCGATCTAGCAAGTTGGCGTCATCACTCAGAATTTGATTATATCAATAATAAAGGTATTCCTTTTTATTGGGCAACAGCATTTTATTTTGAAAAGACAGATAACGTAAAAATATTTTTTGATTTACTTAAAATTCTAATAAAAGATTGGAATTACTATAAAACTGTTTTTGATATTGGCGCAAGGAACTTTAGGAACGATCATGTGTTTAGTATGGCCATACACTATATGAATGGCTTGACAGATAGTGATTGGGCCAAGCCTATGCCTGGAAATATGTATTATACGCTAGATAGAGATAGATTAAATGTAATGAAAGATGATATTTTACAATTTTTATTAGCGAAAGAAAATAAAAACGGAGAATATATATTTGCTAAGACTAAAGGACAAAATGTCCATGTAATGAATAAGTTTAGTCTGGAGAGATGTTATGAGTAAAGGATATTTGTTAGTCGCAACTGGCAAAGAATACGTTACACAAGCATATCTTTGTGCTAAAAGTATTAGAGAGACACAAACTATTTCTAATGTAAGTATAGTGACCAGTGATATAGTGCCAAAAGAATACACAGATGTGTTTGATAAAGTAATTGATATACCTTGGTTAAGCGAGACAGAAAGTAAAAGCCTATTTTTAACAGAACAAAGATGGAAGGTTTTTCACGTTACGCCATACAATGAAACAGTAGTGCTAGATACCGATATGATTTTCATCGATGACGTAAGTCATTGGTGGCAATATATGTCAAGACATAGTGTTTTACTTACATCTCGTGTAAACGATTACAAAAGAAATACTATTAAAGATGATTATTATAGAAAAGCGTTCACAGCAAACAACTTACCTAATGTATATTGTGCTTACCATTACTTTAAAAAAGACGATATAGCCCTTGAATACTATAAAATGCTTGAATTAATTTGTAAAAACTACAAATATTTTTATAAATCTTATTTGCCAAAGCAAACACCAACTCGAAGTAGCATGGATATTAATCATGCTATATGTATTCTAGCTACAGAGCTTAAAAATTATACAATAGATAGTTTATGGTTTACACATATGAAAAGTCATCTACAGTCTTTTACACAACCTACTGATTGTTGGTTAGATACTATTCCAATTTATGCTGATTCAAGCGATATAAAAATTGGAAATTACAAACAAGCAGGGATTTTACATTATACAGAAAATAAACTTAGTGAGGTATTGTTAGATGACTAAACAATATGTAAGTTTTATACAAGATACTGGTAGGATTTTTGAAGTAGGTCCCGAACCTAATTTAGAACACCAACATATAGAAGTATCAAATGATCTTGCTGACAAATTCAAGAGCTCTGAGTATACATTTTCTGATTTTGTAGTAACTTACAACAGAACTAGGAAAAAGTTTTCAGTAAAACAAGTGACTGCCACGTCAGAAGAATTAATATTTAGAAAATTAAAAAAATTACAACCAGATCATATGTATGATGTGTTGTTAAAGATTGACTTGAATAAAAATTTATGTTATATTAAAACTGATGATGAAATTTTAGATATAGTCAACAACTCTAATCTGGATTTTGAAAAACAAGTGACTTTTAATTTTACTAAGAAAAATGATCCGCATGTATTATATGATACAGTAACTTTTGAAATAGGTAGCAATACTAAAAAGCAAATGTTTATAAAAGATAATTACAGTGTGTTCACAGAAAATCAAGTTGCTGACTGTGTTTATTTGGAAGTAAAATGAAACTACATATAGCAGAACAAGATATTATATTTTTATCATACGACGAACCCAATGCTGATAAAAACTATGCTGACTTATTGACCAAAGTGCCATGGGCAAAGCGTGTACATGGAGTAAAAGGTAGTGATGCCGCACATAAAGCCTGTGCTGAGTTATCTGAGACAGATAGATTTGTTACAGTTGATGGAGACAATACAATAGATCAGAAATTTTTAGATCAAGTTATCGATCTAGAAAACAATGAAAATTGTGTAGTTAGTTGGTGTGGTCAAAATGTAATAAATGGACTCATGTACGGCAATGGTGGTTTAAAATTTTGGCCCAAAGAATATGTGTTACGTATGAAAACACACGAAAACGCAGAAGAAAATAATATTCATGCCAAAGTTGATTTTTGTTGGGACGCACAATACTTACAAATGAAAGATTGTTTTAGCATAACACACAATAATGCTACTGCTTGGCAAGCCTGGAGAGCAGGATTTCGTGAAGGTGTCAAATTAGCATTAGATAGAGGTGAACGAATCAGCGTAGAAGATTTTTACACAAAAAACCATTACAAAAATCTTCATATGCTTTATGTATGGCTTATGGTAGGTGCTGATGTAGAAAACGGCCAATGGGCAATACTAGGAGCAAGAGAAGGGCTGAACCTTACAATGTTGACTGACTGGGATTATATACAAGTAAGAGATTTTGACGTATTAAATGATATGTGGGGAGGCAGAGATCAAATGCCCGAAGATGTCTTACACAATGAAATATTTACTCTTGGTGCTGAACTAACAAATAATTTAGACTTACCAATAAGCGTACAACCTTTGAATGAAGAACAAAGTGCGTTTTTTAAGACAGTGTACCAAGGACCACAGCGTGTATGATTGATCATAATTTAGTAAAACAGCGTTTGGATAAGAAAGGCTGTGGGTTTTGTCTTGCTAAATGGACCCAGGTAACAATTCATTTAGGGTCAGGTATCAATCATAGTTGTCATCATGTAAAAGCACATCATATTCCTTTAGACGAGTTAGCACTCAATCCTAATGCTTTACATAATACAGGATTTAAAAAAGATGTCCGCAAACAAATGCTTAACGGCGAACGTCCTGGCGAATGTGATTACTGTTGGCGTATTGAGGATAATACAGATAAGTTTAGTGATAGAGTGTATAAAAGTGCCGCACCATTTAGTTATGATGATTTTGATACAATTAAAAAGTTTACAGGTGATGAAGATTTTTATCCGAGATATGTAGAAGTAAGTTTTGGAAATGTGTGTAATTTTAAATGTAGTTATTGTGGACCACCTTTTAGTAGTAAATGGACAGAGGAAGTAAAGTCTAGAGGTCCTTATGATCTTAAAACTTGGCAATATAATACAATAGTACCAGAAGATCAACCTATACCAGAAAGAGAACATAATCCATATATAGAAGCATTTTGGGAATGGTTTCCTGAAGCAGTCAAACATATGCACACGTTTAGAATTACTGGAGGAGAACCTTTACTTTCCAAACATACAAAACGTGTAATTAAATACCTTAAAGATAATCCGCAACCTAATTTAGACTTTGCTATTAACAGTAATGGGTGTCCACCAAATAATCTTTGGAAAGAATTTACAGAGTCAATAAAAGAATTGGAAGAAAATAATTGTATCAAAATATTTACTTTGTTTACAAGTGCTGAGAGTACAGGACCACAAGCAGAATACAGCCGTCACGGAATGGACTGGTACATGTTCCAAGATAACATTGAATATTTTGCTAGAAATACAAATTCACGAATTAGTTTTATGTGCGCCTTTAATATATTCAGCTTGCCTACATTTAAAAACTTTTTAGTATGGGTATTATATTTAAAGAAAACTTATACAGGAGAAAATAAATTTAACCAAAGGGTACTGATAGATATTCCGTATGTCAGAAATCCCGCATTCCTTGACGTTAAAGTAGCAAACGAACAACTTGTAGATGATTATTTGAAACCTGCTTTAATTTTTATGGAGCAAAACACAGATAGGGAAGGTTTTAGAGATGTTGAAACGCCAAAACTAGCACGTATTGTAAAAGATGTAGAACATAGATTTGCTAATCCAGAAAAGTTTAGAAAAGAGCAGAAAGAAGCTCAAAATATGTTATTTAAATTTGTAATACAATATGATCGTAGACGCGGCACAAACTTTTTAAATACGTTTCCTGAGTATGAATTATATTTCGAGGCTATAAAACGTGTATGATATTGTTTTTATAAGTTATTACGAAGCCGAAGCCCGTCAAAATTTTGACGATTTGTATAAAAGATTTAACAGTATAGGTGTGCTTGGAGATAGAGTTAAGCATGTAAAAAATGTGAAAGGTATTCATAATGCTCATTATGAAGCATCAAAACTAGCAAATACGTCATACTTTTTTGTTGTTGACGGAGATGCTGTAATTACACAAGATTTTACATTTGATTATTATACACAAGTAGAAGATATAGTTCATGTTTGGAAATGTAAAAATCCAATTAATGATTTAGTATACGGTTATGGCGGAGTAAAACTTCTTCCTACATTACTTACAAGAAGTATGGATAAAACTACAGTTGACATGACAACAAGTATTAGTGATAAGTTTGAAGTAGTTAACGAAGTTTCTAACATAACAAAATTTAACACTGACGAATGGAGCACTTGGAAAAGTGCGTTTAGAGAATGTGCTAAATTAGCAAGTAAAACAATAGATAGACAAGAACAAGGAGAAACAGATGAAAGACTTAAAACTTGGACAACCGTGGGACACGATAGACCATTTGGGGAATATGCTTTGGCAGGCGCTACCGCTGGTATGGAGTTTGGCCTTTCTAGCGGGTCTGACCTTCGGCTAATAAATAATTTTGATTGGTTAAAGGAACAATTTAATGCCTAAAATAGTAACATATGGTTGTAGTTTTACACAAGGAGAAGGATTTTCTGATTGCTTTGTAGGTAAGGATTTACTTAGAGCAAAAGGAACTAGTAAGTACGCTTGGCCTACTTTGCTAGGAGATTTGATGGGCTATAGTATAGAGAACAATGGTATGTCTGGTAGTTCAAATAAAATGTTTTCTCATATGGCGCTAGAAAGAAAATGGAGTAAAACAGACGTAGCCGTTTTTATGTGGACATTTTGGCATAGAACAACAATTATAGAAAATCTTAATCTAACTAGATTTGACATATTACCAGGCAATATGTATGATTTTAAAAACTTTTCAAACCAACAAGTCCTTCAAATTAAGGCTTATTACAATTACGTATATCATCCTTTTGATATGTTTTACGATAATATGCGAGATATTAATTTAGTCAAACATCATCTCGATGGTATGGGAGTCAAAAATTTCCATTATCATCTAGCACCTATTCCACATAAGGAACGAGGAACTGGACTTATTAAGAAAAGAAATATTGAAATAAATCTACCTTCTTGGAATAAAGTAAATTTTAAACATGCTATATTTGCTAACATAGATTTGGCAGATGATAAAAAGCATCCTGGACGTAAATCACAAGAAGCAATGGCAAACTCAATTTACGAAGATTTGACAGGTAAAATATGATTAATTTAGTAGTAACAAGTAAACCTGTAGATGGATTATTTTTATACAGTTACGAATACTGTTCCTTCTTAAATGAGAATAATATTGATGCTAGAGTAGTAGTAATTTGTCATAGAGACTTTACGCCACAAGATTATTTGTCTGTTATCCAACAGAAATATATTCACTGTAAGCATGTTTACTTTGATAATTTTGTAGCGTTGGATTCAGAAGTAGCAATGGTTCTTGGCAGAAGCATGATTACATTAAGTTATAAAAATTGGAGGGATTATACCCAAGATCAGCAAAGAGCTTTGACTAGTCTGTTTAATGGAAAAGTTATAAGTGTTTATTCTGAAAATCATCCTCAAGAATATCCTAAGGCTTTAGAATTTTTCAAGCCAATCGAAGTTATTGATTTATGTGATAAAGAAGTCTATCCTAACGGAATCGGAGCACATTTTGAAAAGCGTATAAATTTTGATATTTACAAACCTTATAAAGATGATGTCCAATTTAAACATTTGTTTTTTGGTACAACTCCTGAATATTATGAAGCAGTCGAAAAAGTTTTACCTAATTATCCTGACCATGGGATCTTGACTTATGACGCAAAGTATGTTAATATAAAAAATAATAATATCTTTGTGCCTGTTGAAAATGTACTTGGTATATTTGATACCTATGTGTATACAAAAGCAACATTTGATCCAGCACCAAGGATAGTACAAGAATGTAAGTATTTTGGAAAAAGTATGATTTATGCTAGAGATAAAGACTTAGTAGACGGTGGCAGTGTGTATTGGACAAGAGACATACAGCAACCTGATATACAGTCTATTGTAGGTGCTTTATGAAAAAATACTTAAATGAAAGATCTATGTGTGTTCATAACGGTGAATACATGACGCCAAGAAAATGGTTTGATAATTATGTAGGGTTTCAAAGAAACTATCCACAACTTGTACATATATCAAAATTTGATGATATAGAACTTTCTTTTGAAATGGAAAAAATAGAAGGTTTCGTGTTGTCTGACCTTGATACACTTAAAACACTAAGTATTAGAGAGCGTAGAAATATAGCTTCTAGTGTAATAATATTATGGGGTAAGATACATAATTTTACTATAAGCGATAAATTTACATTTATACATAAGGATTTTTGCGTTAATAATTTAATGTATGATACTAAAAATAGACAAGTTAGACTAATTGATCCTGATTCATTCCATATAGTATGTCCTGGTTTAGATAGTGCTGTATTCTACGGTCCTTTTATAGACACAATGTATAATATGAAACAATGGGAAAAACTATGAAAATAAAACCCAAGTGTTTAGCATTTGACACTAAAGATAACAAAGGTGCGGCATACACATCAGACGGATTTATGCTACCCTGTTGTTGGATGGATGACCCCCCTGTGTACAAGTATGTTAAAGAATGTGGATTAAAAGATGATGAACTGTTGCTAACAAATCATGAAAGTTTAGATACAATTTTTACATCTGATCAATGGGAAAACTTTTTTCAAACATTATTGAACAATCCTGAAAACGCATCTTACATGTGTAAAAAGAAATGTGGAATAGACATTGACAAGGAAAAAGTAATAGAAGAAGAACGTAGAGCAGTAAGGGAGCAAGCAAATGGCGCGGATTACTGATCAATACGTAAAATTTCAAAAACGCAGTCGTCCAAATATTGACACTTCTCATAGATGTATCTTTCGTTGTCCACAATGTATTAGACAAAAATCTCTAAGTCAAGAACAGATACGTAGAAGTTTTGATTTACAAAACGATCAGTTTAAGAAAATTTTAGACTATTATGATTTTGGTATTAACTTTTGCGGACAAATTTCTGATCCAATTTATCATCCTAAGTTTCTTGAACTTCTTAAAATGTGTAACGGACAAGGCAAAAATGTCCGTATATCTACAGTGGGAAGTGGAAAAAGAGATGAATGGTGGGAAGAAGCATATAGTTATGGTTTAGGAGAAAATGCCTGGTACTTTGGCGTTGACGGCATTGATGAAAAAAGTGAACTATATCGCGTTGGTTCAAAATTTTCAGATGTATGGAGTAGAATGAAACAAGGTAGAGACGCAGGACATACTATTGTTTGGCAGTATATAATTTTTGGATACAATGAACATGAAGTTGATCGTGCTATTGAAATAGCCAAAGAAGAAGATTTTGCTTTACTATTAGTAAACACTAATAGAGGCTTCAATCCAGACAGTCCTTTGCTACGTAAAAACGTAGATTTTAAATTGACTCAACCAGATAAAAAACACACACAAGAAAGAGTAAAAAAAGAATATTGGGGACACAAATCAGAAGCATTAGAAACTTGGCATAAACTTCCAAGAAAAAGAGCAGAGAGGTTAGGCTTAATATGAATCAAGACTTAATAGGATCTGAATTTAGGAATGAAAAAGTCTTCTGGGACGGCGGCAATGATACAAAAGAAGAATACAGACGGAATATTAGAAAATACGGCAAGACGTGGGAATGGAAAGATGTTAATATCAAGTACAAATATAATTCAAATGGTTTTAGAGCACCAGAATTCAATACTGTAGATTGGGCTAATAGTATTGTAATTTTAGGTTGTTCTAATGTTTTAGGTGTAGGAAATCTTTTAGAGGACAGTGTACCTAGTGTAGTAGAAAAATTAATTAATATTCCAACAGTAAACTTAGGCATAAGTGGGTCAGCAGTAGATCATGCTTGCTGGAACAGTCTTGTGTTACACGAAAATTATCCACATCCTAAAGCAATAGTACAAGTCTGGTCAAGCACACAAAGATATACAGATTTTTTAGATGTTGGTATGGTAAGACACGACTATCCAATCTTTGGTGTGCCTATGTGTCCAAGTAATGTACAACCTCGCAAAAGTCATTATTGTGCTAAACATACTTGGGAGTTGAGATCTAAGTTTTATGCTTTCGCAGATAGAGCATTATGGAAGAATAAAACACTATACTATGAAGCAAGTTTTTTTAAACATAGTGCCGAGCAACTAGAAGTACCGTTTATAGCTGAAGTTGATCAGGCTAGGGATTATGATCATCCAGGACCAAAGACTTGTAAACTTATGGCAGAACTAATTGTTGAAAATTTAAAGGAGCAAGGAATAAAATGATTGAAGATTCATTAGGAAGAAGAGCTCATGTAGTTAGTTACGATAAAAATTATATACCTACAGAAGAAGAAATAAAAGAAATTTTAAGTATAGGACTTTCATTAGTAACTTCAAAGCAAAAAGGGTTTCCTTACCAAGCACATGTTTTAGGTCCTAATAGAGAACGTAGTAATAAAATTTGGCAGTTTTGCGAAAACAATAAAATTGATACAGATTTAATTGCCCTCAACGCAGGTGGACTAGATGATGAAGTATATAAAGCAAATGAAGGACTTTTCCATATGAGGACAGCTCCTTGGACACTTATTTTTACACCCAGAATTGCTCCTGCTAATCCGTTCAATAGAAGAAACTTTGATGCTACAAATTCTGTTTGGGAATTAGATGATTATGATTTTGTTAACACTCGTAATAGAGAATCAGGGGCAATAGAAATGGGAATGATAGCAAAAACTATTACAGGAGCCGCACTAGATAGAGGATATGATACAAGTTATAATGTATGTTTTCCTAAAGATTTAGAATTATGGCAAGAACATTTTCCGTATGTAGAATTTGTTCCTACACTAATACAAACAATCGGCAAAGCAAAAAAATATAAATGGGAAATGCTTCTTGACGAAGACCATGAATTAAACACAGACCCTGCGTTTGATACAATTTTTAATTTAGTAGATAAGGATACATAATGATTTCATATGACGGCTGGGATAGAGAGTACCAGCAACACAGATCAGCATACTTAGATATATTTGACGGATTTATGTCACAGTCAAATTATGAAAATAATGAAGACTTTGAAAAATACTTTGCTGGATTTATAGGAAGAAAACATGTGGTTAGTGTAGCAAGTGCTACAGATGCTTTACATTTCACACTTCAAGCCTACGGAATTTCTGCCAACAACGAAGTTCTTGTAACAGATTTTAGTTGGATTAGCAGTAGTGCTTGTGTTAATATGGTAGGTGCTATTCCTGTATTTTGCGATATTAATATAAACACATATCATATAGATATTGATAGTGTACAACGTATGATAACACCAAATACAAAAGCAATAGTATATCCACACCTGTTTGGAAGTATGACAGATACAAGTGAATTACAAAAACTATGTAAAGATAACAACATTATTTTTATTGAAGATTCAGCACAAAGTTTAGGTAGTAGTTTGAATGGACAAAATGCTGGAACTATAGGTGATGCTAGTGTGTTTAGTTTTAATAGTAATAAAGTTATAGCCGGAGTAAACGGCGGCGGTGTTGTTATGACAGATGACGAAGATTTAGCAAAACGTGTTAAAATGATTCGTAGACATGGTAAAGATAAAGACTTTAGCACATTAGGATATAATAGTAGAATGTATGTTCTTAATGGACAAATAATTAAACAAAGGCTTAAATTTTATAAAGAAAATCAAAAACGCAGACAAGAAATAGCAAAAATGTATGACGAAGCATTTGCCGACTTGCCTATTATTTTACAAAGTAATGGCAACGGACTTAATCATAACTATCATAAGTATGTTATTAGACTTCAGGATAAAGAAACAAGAAAAAATCTAAAAAATGCTTTAAAGGCAAGTATACATTATGAAACACCTTTATCAAAAAATAGTATGTATAATACTATGAATATGCGTAAAGACGATTGTGTAAATTCTAAGATTGCTTCTGATACAGTGTTATCTTTACCTATACATGCTTGGCTTACTCCTGAAGAAATCATTAGTATTATTAACACAGTGAAAGAGTCTATTAATGGCTAATAATCCTCTTCCAACACACATGACAAAAGGCGGTCCTGGCGATGCCTACTTAGGTGATGGAAAAGTAGATACTAGTTCATGGTTTAAAGAAGTAGACTTACTTGAAGAACAAATTCGTAACCAAGAAATTTGGTTTTGTACAGCTCCATTCCAAATGATTTACACTGATACTGATGGCACACTGGCACCTTGTTCTTGGGCTGTCACAAGAGCGAAAATGACAGCGCCTAATGTAAGAAGAAATAAATTTGCTACTTATTTTGTTGAGGATGAAGAATTAAATCAAATGCGAAAGGAGATGACTACTCCTGGATCTGACTTAAAAACATGTGAGCGTATATGTGTAAATTGTCGTAGACAAGAAAAATTATACGGTAGATCTAGAAGACAAGCATCATTAAAGATACAATCAAACGATCCTGGATTATGGCCGGAGATACGTAAAGCAGTTGAAATATATAAAGAAACTGGTAAAGGTAGAATTCAAAACAGAGTTTTTGAAGTACAAATAAAAGCATTTGGTAATCAATGTAACTTAGATTGTTTTATGTGTATTCCAGATGATAGTAGTACAAGATTAAAAACAATTAACAGTGATAAACTCAAAGATGAACAAGTTTTTCACCCTAGACACAAAACAACTCCAATATCATTATTAAAAAGAGGACGTCTTGAAGAAATTGTTGATGAAATAGTTGCTATTGCTCCATATATCTATAATTTAAAATTTATAGGCGGCGAACCTTTAGTAATGAAACAATTTTACACTTTGTTAGAAAAAATTGTTGCGTCAGGTCATAGTAAAAACATGAGAGTAAAGTATCAAACTAATATGTCAGTTTTAGAATTTGAAAGAGTAAAAGTTACAAAATTTATTCCTGAGTTTGAACTTTTCGAATTCACCGTATCTTTAGATGGCATAGGCAAAGCGAATAATTATATTAGACGTAGATCTGATTGGGACAATATAGTAAATAACATTAAAACTGTTAAAAAATATCCTAATGTAGAAATAAATGTAAACGGCACTATCAGCTTTTTAAGTGTACTAAGGTTTTATGAACTTATTGAGTGGTTTCAAACAAATGAATTAGATCTAAATCAAATAAACTGGTCTAATATTAGAAATCCAAAAAAACTTATGGCTAATGTACTGCCAATAGAAATAAAAGAAAAATTACTTCCAAAGTATGAAGGTTTTTCAGATATTCAAAACATCCTCAAAGAAGATAATGGAGGATTAGATTATCAAGACAGTTTAAATTATCTAATAATGATGGATAATTATTACTTAGGAACTAAATGGGAATTACATTTGTTTGATGTTTACCCCGAATTAGAAAAATATCATAATAGGAGAGCATCATGAGTGTGTTTGAAATTATAGAAAAAAGAAGACACGTCAATAAATTTAAAGAAGACATATATCCGGAAAAAGAATTAGTAGAAGATTTATTATATAAATCTTGGAAAGTTACACCGTCAAAAAATAACTTTATGCCATATACATTACATGTGTTAGGTCCTGAATGTAAATTTCAAAAAAGAAAAGTTTGTCAGTTATCTATGTACAACAAAAAAACTACAAATGAAAGACATAATGTAATGGATATTGACGACTATTCAGAAGATGGATTTAATCAGAATTTTGAATTTATTAGAACAGTTCCATACTTGATTGTTGCTGAACAGAGAGTATGTGAGCCAAATGATTTTATTAGAAATAGTATTGAAGAAGGCAATAACATATATGAACAAATGCATGAAGAGTTGTTACACGACATTTTAAAAACTACTGCTTTTGAAGTTGGTATGTTTAAAGCAAACCTTTCTGCTTTATGCCTTGAGCAAGGTATAGATGTATCATGTATTGCTTGTACACCACATATGCCTAAGCCATGGCAAGATTATGGTTTTGATTATATCAAGTATCCAATTATACTTGTTATTGGACTAGGATATTGTGAAGAAGCTAGACGAGATGTAATGAAAAAAGAAGCAAGTGATCTTGATAAAAAACCTGAGCCGGAAACTATTTTAAGGTGGGTAAAATGAAGAAAGAATTACAACGGAAAAATTTACTATTACTAATAGATTTTATAGGACATCCTGTATTAGGTTGCGAACATACAAATAATCTAAGATATAGTTATTTACAGGCTTTGCTTTTTAATGATCTTTTTGATTTGGTTGTAGTGTCAGATCATAAGCCGTGGCACGAAAAGGAAAGTGAACTTGAGCGGATAGTTAAAGTTGAAGGCAGGATACCTTGGATTAACATTGATTGTGATGCTGAGCCAACTGTACCAGATATTGTTAGTCGTGTAAAAGAAGAAGGTATAGACATCGAACATGTGATTATAGGAGGAACTAATACTTCAGGATGTTGTTTCCGCACAAGGTCATATTCAGCTAATAAATGGCACAAGTATGGTTATACTGTAAAATTCTTTTTACCTTTGTGTGCTGAATATCAAAGCCACGGAATAAATGAAGCAGAGAGAAATATGCACGCCTATGCCATAATTGCTAAAGACATTAAAAAACAACAGCTACATAATATTGATATTGTATCAAATTTTAACGAGCTAAAACCGCCAAGAAGGCTTGGCAACCACAAGGAGACTTTTTAAAATGAAAATTACACACGGTAATCAAACTATTGATCTTTTTCCAGTTGAAGTGCCTGAAGTTTGTCCTATTTCACTATCAGGAGGATTAGATTCAGCAAGTTTATTTTACCTAATATCAACACATTTCCCGCAAGTAAACTTAATACCGTATACATGTAGAGATTTGAATGCTCCACTAGATGCTGAGGCTGCCACTGCTATTATAGAATGGTTTCAAAAAAACTTTCCTAATAATAATATACCGGACATTGAGATTTTCAATTTTAATGATAAAGATGAATCTTTTGTTACTTTTGAAGAATGTGATGCTACAATAGAACAATATCCTCAGTTCACAGGAATGCGTAGAAGACAAGTATCTAAAATTATACAAGTAGATAGAATTTCATGGAATTTAATGACACGATTTCCTAACTCAATTAGACTTGACGGCATGACTCGTAATCCACCTAAAGAAGAAATGGAAGCAGGAAATTTTTGGCAAAAAGCAGAAAGACGTAGAGATAAAGAGTTAGAAAAAGTTGAAGAGTGGAGACCAAATGTAAGTAATCCGCCATTGGCTATATACCAGCCATATGCTAATGTAGATAAAAAATTTGTAGCTGGTGTTTATCTTGAGAATGATTTGATGGATACACTTTTTCCTTTGACAAGATCCTGTGTAGGTACAAGTCCAAAATTGACAGATAACGGAAAAAAAGAATGTCAAGAATGTTTTTGGTGTGAAGAAAAAGCATGGGCGTTTGATTATAATGTAAATAATTTACCTATTAGAGAAATGCGTATCTATTCTAGCAAATATTTAAACAATAAGGTATAGTATAAACAATGATAACACTTGAAGATTTAAAAGGTTCAGAATATAGAACAGTAGACTTTTATCTGTCAAAGAGTTGTAATAAGAGCTGTCATTATTGTACTGCTTGGACACTAGAAATGCGTAACTTACATACAGATATGGATCTTGTAAGAACAATTTTAGAAGGTCTTGCTCCTTACAAAACACGTATTTGTTTGTTAGGAGGAGAACCAGGACTTGTAAAAAATTTAGATGATATTATTGCTGAAATTAAAAAACATGAAAATCTTGTGCCACAAGTATTGTCAAACAGTTTAGTAAGAAAGTTTTATCCACATATTCTTGAAGATCCAGATATAATTTATATTGAGCACCTTGTGCTAGATTTTTATGAAGATAAGATTGAAAAACTAGGCAACTGGCCTTTTTTACCTGAAAATAATAAAAATAATTATAATTTAATAATAGAGACACCTGGATATTTTAAATATAGAGATAATTTTGACTTATCGGAAATAGATCATAAAAATACTGAATTCAAAGAATATAACAGCAGATCCCCAGACTTTTTTAGTGATCATGAATTAATACAAGCACCTGAGATTGAACGTAGAATATGTGCTAAATTTCCACAAGTTCCTGTGTTTGATTTTGAAATAAGAAAAATTAGACATTGTAGTCGTAAAGCAATTAATGGATCACGAGAGTTTGACATTACAAAAGAAAACATTACAAAAATGATGGATCATGACTTGTTCCAATTTGAAAAATATTGTACAGCATGTATGGATATTATTCCTCCACGTCCTAAAAAGCGTAGATTAGCAATACTTGAAAAAATAGCGTTTGAAGAGGTAGTATGAAACTTTATTCTGTAGCACTTAATATGCATGATCATAACACTTATGACGGCGAAGTTCACTTACAAGTTGAACGTCATACTCGTGCTAAACACAATCTTAACTACAAAAATCCACATGATCCTAATCCTAGTAGAGAATTTTTTGACAATTTTGTTAAAACAGATGATAGTTTACTTTGTTTTACAATAAGTAATCTAGGACAAGAATTTGTAATTGATAAAATTGAAGAAAAGTTTGGTAAAAAGTTTTTAAAATGGAAACCAAAACATTTATGGGACTGTCTTGACGGAGATGATTTTTATTATATTGATCATCATCAAAGTCATGCCGCATATGCTTTACTAAGTTCTGGTTTCCCAGAATCAGATATCTTAGCGATTGACGGAAGAGGCTGGAACTATAATTGTGTCTTTATCAATAAAGATGGCAATATTAAAAATCTTACAAGAGAACTTACTGTTGGAGGTCTTTGGAATAGGCTTTCCCAAGATTTAGGCTTTGGTTATTTAGGTGCTGGCAAAGTCATGGGACTAGCAGGATACGGAAAATATAATCACAAAGTCCATGCTATGTTAGATTACTACTTACATAATGACAACAATCTACCTAAATGGTATCAAAAACTTTTAAAAGAGCATCCTAAAGAAGATGTAGCATATACCCTGCAGTATGTGACCCAAGAACTTATTAAGAAGCACGTATACCCCCTTAAAACAAGCGACAACCTATGTGTAGCAGGGGGCGTAGCATATAATGGTTATATGAATGAAGAGTTTACTAAGCATTACACAAACGTACATATACCGCCGGCTGTTGGTGACGAAGGGCAAGCACTTGGAACATATATGCACGCTGACTATGTAATTAATGGAAATGTTCATGTTCCTAATGTTTATGCTGGCGCAGATTATGAATACACTTTACCTGATACTTTTGAAGATTTAGATATTAAAAAAGTAGCACAAAGCATTGCTGATGGAAAAATTGTAGGATGGTTTCAAGGAAGATCTGAAAGCGGTAACAGAGCATTAGGCAATAGAAGTATTTTAGCTGATCCACGTAATCCAGACATAAAGGATATTATTAATAAAACAATTAAAAAGCGTGAAGACTTTCGTCCCTTTGCTCCTAGTGTGTTAGAAGAACATTACCACAAATATTTTGATACTACACAACCTAGTCCTTTTATGAGTAGAATAGTAAAGTTAAAAGGTAAAGGAAACGTAGTCCCGGGCATAACACATGTGGATGGCACTGCTAGAATACAAACAGTCAATAGACAACAAAATGAAAAATTTTATGATCTAATAAATGAATTTTGTAACATTACTGGTTGTCCAATGTTGTTGAATACTAGTTTCAATTGTCAAGAACCAATTGTAGAAACACCAGAGCAAGCAATTAACACTTTCAATAATACGGCATTAGATTTATTAGTTATAAATGACAAAGTAATAGAAAAATGATTGATAGAGAAAACTTTGATTATATAAAAAATATTGTTGGATTAAAAAAAGAATACGAGTTAAATGATTTGTTTGATATTTTAACAGTCATTAAAAACGACCCTAAAAAATTGTCTAGTGTGTTGATAGAAAAAGCACAGTCTTTAACGGTGCTACAGAAAAATTTTGATGAAATAGTTAAATCCTTAAATGATAATGATTTTGTAAACTTTTATATACTTACAATTGAACTTATTGATAAAGATATCGATACTACTTTACTATCTAATGTGCTTAAAGCAATAAAGCATTTACCCGACTCACAAAAAACAATTTGTGATTCTTTCAGTAATAACCAACTTGTTGCCAAAAAAACACTTATAAAAAACTTAGAACAGTATCTTAGTAAAGATAAAAAGGTAGCTATACTAGGTAGCTGGTACGCAAGTATACTTGTGCCTTTATTGTACAATAAAGTAAATGAAATTTGGCCTATTGATATTGATGAACAAGCAATTAAAATAGGTAAAAATATGTTTTTTTCAAACATAAAAAATATACAATGGGCTGTTGGAGATGTATTTGAAAAAACAATAGCAAGAGACTATAAAAAAATTAATGTTGTAATTAACACTTCATGTGAACATATGCGTCCTATGAAAGAATGGAAATATTGGCGACCAGAAATGTTATTTGCTTTTCAATCTAATAATATGTATGACATTGAAGGACATATTAATTGTGTTGATACTTTGAAGGATTTTTTAGATCAACTACCAGAAGGCTCAACAATATTACATACTGAAGAAATAGAAGACACAAGAGGCAAACGTTTTTTAGTTATAGGAAGAAATAAATGACAGAACCAAAATATTCCGTATCTTCTGCTCCAGCTATATATGATCAGATTGCTGACCAGTTATTTCCTAGTCAAGAGGACTTAGCATGTGAGTTACAATTACAAGTCATAGGAGATTGGGAACCATTAGACTACAATATAGACCAAAATGAATACAAAGAGAATGTAAAAAGTTTTATAGAGAACGATTGGTTCAGACCTTTTCAACCTAGAGAAGGAGTGATGAATAACAGAGAATCGGTTTTATTATATGGGCTAGAAGGCGATGAGCCTACAGCAGTCACTGGACTATCTCATGTACATGCTAAACTAGGATATAAGCCAAGAGAATACGAATTTAGTTTTCCAACACAAGCCGCCAAAAATTTTACATGTATGGAATCTGTATTTGATTATTATGATATGGGCAGATCTTTTTTTATTAGATTAAATGCTGGTGGATTTTATCCATGGCATAGAGATCATATGTATTTGAAAAGAGATACTATTAGACTAATTGCTTTTTTAGGAGATGCTAATCTAGACGGTTTAGCCTGGGAAGTCAATGGACAACGTGTAGACGCTTTGCCTAATCATGTATATTATGTAGATACACGTAAGTCACATCGCCTACACGCACAAGTAGATGCTTGTGATATGGTTGTCATGAATGTAAAAAAAGATTGGCTAAATGTAAATCGAATACTTAGTCATTTAAAGTATAGATAATCTCTTTAACCTTTTTACTTATTTTTTTATGTCCTAATTCATTTGGATGAAAATTAGGAGAATAAAATTCTTTATAGGAATTAGTTTTTAAAAACGATTTCCAATCAAGTGTTCCTACACTTTCTCTACCATCTTTAAAAAATAATTCTTTTATTACAGGTGTAGTATAAATTTTTGTTCTATCTATCAAAAATTCTAAATCTTCTATAAACGGACTAGGATTAAATTGTTCTATGTAAACGTCTTTTATACTTTTGTCCTTACAATAATTTTGTACTAAATTTATAGACTTGTACCAATTTAAATGTGCCGTTTCAGGATAGTTTACTAAGTTATACCAGTTTTCTTCCTCAGTCTTGTAACTTTCTTCAGTCTTTGACATACCAGGATATAGATCAATCCAGCCTTTTTCTGGACTGTAAATAAAATCTCTGTTATGTTGTGTAAGCATTACAATAAGTGTATAATTATAATTTTTATTATAAATTTCTTCTAATTTTTTTAATTGAGAAACGAATCCCGGATTAGAAGCACCTATTAAAGAAAAATTATAACATTCGTCATAATCTGTGCCTAGTAATTGGATAAAATTTTTTTTATCATCCTTTCTTTGAGTAGCACCAATTTTCCAGCCGGATTCAAATAATTCTGCTCCGGCACCGTAGCTATCGCCAAATGCTACTAAAATGTTTTTTTTCATTATTTTCTCCTTCATATAATGAAACAAAGAAATTAAAGAACGCATTATCATTTTATTTTCCTTTTTATTTCTTCGATAGTTAAATTAGGAATTTCTAAATGAAGCATAAGTCTGTTTTGATCTACATTTCTTACTCCATGCGATTTCATAACATTTACAATCGCAGGTGATAATATTTGATATTCTCCTCCGTCTTTGTAGTAAGTAACAGCATTACTTTTAGGAAGATCGTATTTACTTTCACCAAATAACGGAATCATTAGTAGACTATTTTTCCTATAGGGAAAATCTTGATGAAGTTCGACATCTTCTCCTTTACGTTGAAAGAAAAAAGCAATCAACCCAAACTCTGCTCCGGGTATTTTTTCTCTTACAAACTTACAAATATTTGAAATATTAGGATCATTTTCATTACATTTAGATACTAAATCTTTGCGTAAATGCGTAGTAAAAGGTAATTCTTTCTTGAATTCTTTTACAGTAGTGCCTTTAATCTTATAATTATAAATTTCCTCAAATTCTTTTTTATGAGATACTGCTGTTTCATTAATATCAGTTTGTACTAAAGAATGAAAATAATCAATTAACTTGTCTTGATCAACTGTAATATCAAAACTTACATATTCATCATTCATTCACATACCTTCCAATGATATTTATTTCATGAATAAATATGTAAGCAATGAAATTGAAGTTTGTCAACTTATATCTAACCTCAAAATATATCAATTTTATAAGTATCAATCCAAATTATTGGATGTTAAAATCTTATTATCGATATATTAACACCATCAATCATGATAGGATTGAATGGACAGATCAACTATGGCAACCTTTTTACACTGTTGATCAAATAACAGAAATAATTATA
>Ga0163109_10000587_pt1 | contig 28919 bp, 27 predicted proteins | sample CRUFie1St13metaG_FD_108704 | JGI IMG/M metagenome (GOLD analysis project Ga0163109, IMG submission 108704) | Marine microbial communities from the Costa Rica Dome - CRUD Field 142mm St13 metaG | ecosystem: Environmental > Aquatic > Marine > Oceanic > Photic zone | place: Costa Rica: the Eastern...
ATACTCCATAGAATCATTATAAATAGAATCATATTCATTCTCAATGCTAATATCCTTTTTTTCATATTTTTGAAATCCTGTAGTTTCTATTACATTATTGTACCAATGTTGCCACCAAATACCGTCATTAGGATGACTCCCTTTTTTCCATTGCAGCATAGATTCATCAAATTTAATATTGATACTTTTGCACCAATCAGATAGTACTTTTTTAGGATTTTTAAGTAAATCTTCTGAATCAATAATCTTAAACCTCTGATTTGATTCTTTTAAAAACTTTGCAATTTCAAACTGCTGTGGATAACCTAATTCTGTAATACTATTTAACTTATTTTTAGCTGTATAAGAATTTATAACCTCTTTCGGGTGTCTTAGCAAAATGCAATTTTCACATTTTTTAATCCAATTTATTTTAGTTAGGTCAATTAAATGATGTGCCATATGCTTTTGATACCAAATATTTTTCTGATTAGGCACTTCATTTATTAGGTGATTTACAATTTTATCATAATCTGAAAAGTAATGATTAATTATTTTTTCGTGCATTGGGTGATTGACCTGAGTCTCTTTTAAGTAGTAGGCATAAAATGGTTCATCAGTTACATATGTATCTTTTCTGGATGACCATGATCTCATGAGTGCAGTGGAAATATTTCTGGGTCCAGACCAACAAGCTACTATCATTCTTAATTAATATTTTCTTTGATATGTTTGTTATATAAAAATCTTATTTGATTTACTAAAGAATCAGAACTTGTTGATTTCAAATCTCTATCTTCTATTTTTGAGACTGGAATTATTCCAGCAAAAGTTCCAGTGACAAAAGCTTCATCACAATCTATTATATCATCAAAAATGAAGTCCTGTTCTAAAATAGGAATATTATTTGACTGACAAATCATTATTGCCTTCCCTCTAGTAATACCATTTAGACAATATTCTCCTTTGGAAGTCAAAACTTTATTTTCTTTAACAAAAAAGAGGTTAGTTGAATTGCATGTACTAATATTACCATTAGGGTCATTCATGATTCCTTCATCGAAACCTCTTTTATTAGCTTCAATGCTTGCTAATATACAATTCAGTTTACTTAGAGTATTATAATGAGTACTTAAAATGTTATCGGATGGTCTAATGATTGGAACTCGACCAATTACAACTCCATTCTCATAAACTTTTGGATTGGTTTTTTTATATTCAGGAATTATAACAAAATTTATTGGCCCTACATTTGCATTAGGGTTTTGATATGGAGTTATTTTATCACCTCTTGAAATGACTAATCTTATATGAACATGATCTGTCATCGAGTTTTTTGATAAGACTTTATTAATTTCATCTATCATGTTTTTCTTTGAAAAAGGAATATTTAAAGAAATCCCCGCTGCACTTTCAAATAATCTATCTAAATGTTCATCAATAAACATAAGTTTAGATTGATGTAATCTAATGCCTTCCCATACACCGTCACCCAATAAAAACCCGCTATCGAATACTGAGATTTTAGCTTCACTTCTTGGATATAGCTTACCATTAACATTAATAAAAATATTTTCGTTCTTTGGATCGAATATAAATGAATGACTGCTCATGTGTGGGCCCACAGGGACTTGAACCCCGAACCTGCGGATTATGAGTCCGTTGCTCTAACCAATTGAGCTATGGGCCCTAAAATTTTTTAGCATAAAATATATGGATAAGTTCCACAATACATATATAAATAGGATGTAATTAAATGCGATTAAATTTATCCCAAATTTATCATATAAACTATAATTACAAATGAACATGATTATGGTTAATATAAATTTATATATTGAAATTCTTTGTGCATATCCTGAAAGTTTTGCAACTACGGGAATTGGATTAAAAATAGAATTTATGATTTGTCCAAAGAGCATAATAAGGATCAATAAGTATGCTTCTAAATATAATTCAGTATAAAAATATTGGATTATTTCTTTTCCAATTAAAAAGAATAAAAAGAATAAAAAGATTGAAATTAAAAATGCTATAAGTCTCATATTTTTACTAATAATACTAATATTATTAGTAGGTAATTTTATTTCGTCAGCAATTTTTGGTGAAAAAACATAATTTAGTGTATTTACACCAAGCATAGATAATCTGCTGATACTTAATGCTATTGAAAATAAAGCCATATTGTGCAAGTCAACTACAATATAGATGAAGAAAAGTACCGACAATCTATTTGTAAATACATCAATTAAATTTGAATTCATAAAGGAAATTGAAGATGATAAATTATTGATAATGTGTTTAAAAGAAATATTTTCAAAGCTTATAGGGTATAAATCTTTGATTAAAACAGGTAAAAACAAAATTGCAGTTATTAAGTAAGAATTGGATAAAGAGGTAATAAAATTATCATTAAGATGGTTTGTAAGCATTGCAAAAAAAATAAGACCAGGCACAAAAATCACCAACTTACTTAGAATAGATTTACGTAAGGCATTCCAATAATTAGACATTAAAAGTATTATTGATTGGGACAGGATAAAGAAGAAAAATAAATTAAAATTCTGTTTAAAATTATTTGATTCTAATAGAGGTATTAAAAAGAAGTATAAAATTCCACTACTCACAGTTGATAAAATAACAACTAGAAATGATGAGGTAATAAAATAAGATTTGAGATCATCCATATTTTCTCTTAGTAATAAATAAGTTGATCTTGTACCAAACATAAAAAAATTTGATAGAATAAGCGATATAGTAATTATTGCGCTATATAATTCAAAATTATTTGAACCAAACTCTAAGATAATGATTTTGTGAGAAAAGATGCTAAGTAAAGAAAAAAATATTGATAAACAAACAATAATAAGAAATTGGAAATTCTCTTTTTTGGGGAGAAAACTAATCATCTGAATTGGAAACAGCTCTTCCTTTGAGTCTCTCCCAATCTTTTTCAGGGCGCACAGCTAAATTTGTTTTCCATGCGCCAATCAAAACATTAGGTTCAACATCTATTTTTTTACAAAAATTGATTAGCGCTTGAATGTCTTTTGGAAAACAACTTCCGCCAAAACCTAATTTACCATCAGGGCCTGGAACATTAATATGAGAATGTCCTATCCTTCCATCAAGAATAAATCCATTTATTGCTTTATCCCAATCAGCATCTACTTTCTTGGCGATAAGTTTCATTTCATTAAGAAATGATACTTTAGTTGCAAAAAATAGATTATTCATGTATTTGATTAGTTCCGCTGTCTGAAAATTAGTTTCAATTATGGGCAGATAAGCACCAAATCTATCACGGTACAAGGATTTAACTTTTGAAGTATGAATTTTTTCTCCACCAAGGATTATTCTAGACTGGTTGATAAAGTCAAAATGTGCTGACGCTTCTGTTAAAAATTCTGGATTAAAGACAATATTTAGGTTAGGATATTTCTGTTCAAATCTTTTAGAAGTTCCTGGGACCACCGTAGATCTAATAAGTAAAATTGTTTCATTATTATTTATGACTTTATCGCAATCATCAAGAACATTTTCAATTATTGATAAGTCAATTGAGCCATCACCTTTCGCTGGAGTAGGTACTGAAATAAATACAACGTCAGATAAATTAACGGTATCAGAAAGACTATGAGTGGACTTTTTTTTATCTTTGTCAAAAATTCTTATTTTGGCATTATATATAGTTTTTCTCCCAAAACCAGAAGCAACTGCAGTGCCAACAAATCCTAACCCTATTATTCCTATATTATACATTATTGGCCTGAAATTAATAAAAAAATCGTTTGTTTTATAAACTATTAATTAACTCATTCCAATTTTTAAATATTTTCTCTATATCATATTTAGATGAAAAATTATATGAGTTTTTGCTCATCATCTTTTTAAGATTTTCATCAAAAAATAAACTCTGCATCTCTTTGGCCAATAATTTATGATTTGATTTTTTTACAATAATACCATTTGTACGATTTTTAATAATATATTCAACTCCATCAAAATCTGATACAATACATGGTATTCCGTATTTTTGAGATTCAATAATAACATTTGATTGGCCCTCATAATTTGAATAGTGAATTAAAACATTAGCTTTTTTGTAATAATTACCAATATCATTTACCTCACCTGGGAAAAAAATAAAATTTTTTAGATTATTATCTGAAACATAATTAAGAATTTGTTTCTTACCTCCGTCATCTCTTCCAATAATATGTAAATTAATTTTCTTTTTTTGATTTTTATTTATTATATCCACAGCCTTTACCATATCTAAATGGTTTTTAACTTTATTTATTCGACCAACAGATAAAAAATCAATTTCTTTTGTATTTTTTAAGTATTGGTTACTTGATATTTTAATTTCAGATGGATTATTAATAATAAATATTTTACTTGGAGCTACTTTAGTTGACATGAATTCTTCTAGATATTTTGTTTGTAATACAACTGCATCGCCATATCTATAAAAAAAATATATAATTTTGCGAATGAAAGATTTTCTTGCTTTTAACGGGTTCGATCTACATGAAAGGATTAATTTATTTTTTAAACCAAAAAATAATTTTGCAACAACTAAACTTGCATTTAAAATATCTGAGCTTAAAATGATTACAATATCATCTTTGTCTTTAAAGTATTTTCCTAAAAGACAAGTTCGGCTTATAAAATTTTTGACCTTATAAATTAAGCTAAGTTGATTATTGCTATGCTTAATTCCTAATGAATGAATTGTAACACCAGATTTTAAATTATAAGAACTGTTTGATTCGTGGAGAGTCAATATTTTAACATTATATTGACTCTCTGAAAAACGATTTGCTAATACTGAAGTTACTCTTTCACTTCCTCCTTTATCCAATGTCGGGACAATGAAAGTTATATTCAATGAGAGTATTTTCTATAAGTTTCCGTCCGGATCTGTAGTAACCATCCAGCCGTTTTTGTCACCATTTGAATCTTCAGTATAACCCACCATTACTAATTCACTATTGTCTGATCCTGCGATACCATAAAATCTATCATTTGCACCTGCACCGCCATCAAATGTTTTTGTGGCCAATATATTACCAGATTGATCAAGCTTAACCATAAATGCATCAGCACCTGAGTAACCAACAGCTACGATATTACCCATTGAATCTTCTACGATATCATATAAAGTAGCAGGTTGTGTTGTAGTTGTTTCCCATACTAAACTTCCAGATGTATTCATTTTTGCTATGTATCCACTACCGTTATCTGCTAATCCACAAATAAGTAATGAACTTCTAATTGTCGGAGAGTTATTTGCTCCATACAATCTAGACGCTAATGTTGATATTACTGTTCCAGGAGATTGGACATAAACACCATCTACAGTATTAAAAGCAGTAAAAAGTCCATCATATTGACCATCAACAAGAATATCACCAACATGAATGACTAGATTATCTGTAGTTTTGACACCTCTATACCAACTGCTAGTCCCAGTTAAAGCATCGACTCCTCTAGATGACAAATCATTTCTATCAGAGTATTGAATAGTTGCATCGGTGTCGCTGTTGTAACCACCTACAGTATAAACATCAAATTCATTCCAATCACCAACAGTGTAAGCTCTTTCATTAATACCATCTTGTCCAAAAAATGCCATATTTGATAGAGTTCCAGCTGAAGTTAGAACAGCAATCCACATATCTGTACCACCTACACTTCTAGTTGCAAAACCAGCAGTAACAATATTACCGTTACTGTCAACTTCAATATCATACATTCTATCATATCCATTTTCACCTGAATCAATTGTAGACTCCCAAATAGTAGTTCCAGCCGCATCAACTTGCATAACTAACGCATCAGATGAGCTTCCGTTATTTAAGCTTGCAGTATTTCCAGTTAATAGAAATCCACCAGCAACCTTTTCAATACCATAAATAACATCTTCTCCTGTAGAGTCTCCGAAGACAGCTGTACCAGTAGTATAAGTTGGTTCAGCTGGACCTGAAGCGTTGCCATCATCATCACTACATCCAATTAAAATCAAAGATGCTAATGATATATACATAAATATTTTTTTAATTTTCATATTTTTCCTCAATTGATAGTTAAAATCTGAACATTAATATATTAATTTTTTTAATAATTATTCATTATTTTATTCAATGATTGATTTTCATAATCACGTAATACCTAATATTGACGATGGAGCAAAAAATATGGATGTTGCATTTGAAATGTTAGCAAAAGCATTTTACGATGGAACTAAAACAGTAGTTAACACAGTTCACTTTCAACATCCTAGTGTTAAAACCTTTGACAAAGATAAAAATTTTATATTTGATCAGAAAAAAAAATTAGAAGATCTAATAGCAAAAAATAATATAAATGTTGACTTACTGTTAAAAGCGGAAGTTTTTTATAAGCCAAACTTACCAAGACTAATTGATAATGAGCTATTAATTGTTAAAGAAAAATATATGCTTATTGAATTTAATCCCATTGTAATACCTGATGAACATGAAGAAGTTTTATACAAATTGCAATTAGAGGGAATCATTCCAATAATTGCACATCCAGAGAGATACAGGTCTATTCAAAATAATATAAAAAATGCTCAAAGATGGATTGATTTAGGATATTTTTTACAGATTAATGCTGGGAGTATAATTGGGAAATCAGGTAAATCAGCAAAAAAAACTTCACTAAATTTATTAAAAAATGGATTTTGTCATCTAATTGGTTCTGACGCTCATAATAATGGAAATCGCAATTTTTATCTCAAAGATGCTTTGGGTGTAGTTGAATCAAAATTTGGTGTGAATAATAAGGAAATAATTATTAGAAACTCAGAAAGGCTTTTAATCGGGGAAGACTTAAAGACTATAAATTCACAAAAGAAAGATTCTTTTTTTGATTCAATTAAAAAAATGTTTAATAAATAAAATGTATAAATTCATAAAAAAAAACTATATTCTGTTCTTATGAGACATTATTTAATTATTGCTATTTTATTATCAGTCGTTTTTTCTCAAAATTTGACTGATACAAAATTACATAACTTTCCGATTACAGGAGAAGAGTATGTTTCTGGTGAAGATGGAATAGTTAGAATTTATGTTAATGTGTGGGGGCATGTAAAATATCCAGGAACCTATCTAGTTTACGACGGTATTAATATTGTTAATGCTATTTCATTAGCTGGAGGTCCAAATGATGGTGCAAAATTGAATAAGGTCCTAATTAAGTCGAACAAGGATACTGAAGATCGTATAGTTAATTTAGACGATTCTACGCATCTTAACACTACTTTAAAACCATTTGATACTATTATTGTTAAAGAAAGTATTTCAAATAAAATTGTTACCAGATCTTCGTTAATTGGCGCACTTTTCCAATTAATCAATTTATTATATACAATTGAAAACCTAAATAACGAATAAAATGATTGATCAAGAAAATGGGGTAGATACAAATTCTAGTGATAGTTCATCCTTAGATCTTAAAAGTATTATTTTCATTGTAAAGTCTAATTTAAAAATCATATTTTTAATTGCTTTTTCTGGTTTTTTTCTCAGTTTCTTTTTCCTTTATATCTCTCTTCCCTCTTACGAATCTACTGGTGTTGTATATTTGAACGATGACAAAGAAAGTTCTAATCCCTTTATGGACTTGGCTCTTGGAAGACAGAAAAATTTTGTTGAAAATGAAATTGAGTTTTTAAAATCACGTACTATTGCTGAATTAACTATTAACAAGCTTTTAAACTCAGAAAATGAAAATGGCTTATATATTTTAGGTACTCGTGACGAAAACTTTGACTTATCCTTACCTCAAAGAGCTCTAAGAAAAGTTTTATTTTTTGAAATTGACCATATTGAATTAGATAAACCTGAAAATTATCCAGATTCATTATTTTTTGGCGCAGTAAATAGCCTACAAGAAAACATTGTTGTATCTAATAAAAGAAATACAGATTTATTAAATATATCTTATCAGTCATTCAATGCTAATGAGGCTGCAATTGTTGTTAATGCAGTAATGGATGTTTATCAGGAAAGAGACAAACAGTGGCAAAATGATGAATTAAATTACTTGAAATCTTTTCTTGAACAACAGCTTTTAATCAAGAAAAAAGATCTCAATCTGATTGAAGAAAAGCTGAAAGATTTTCAAGAAAGTAATAACGTTTACGAATTAGATAGTGCGGCAGTATTATTAATTGAACAATTAAAATTAATCGAGGCTGCCTATTACGAAAGTAAGACAGAAAGCGAAATTCTTAATGAAAGAAAAAAGTATTACGAAAATCAACTCAATGTTAAAGAAGAAAATTTTTCATCTCTTGTAACAAACACACTCAATACTCAACTCTCTTCACTTAGAGAAGAGCTTGGAATTTTAGAAGCTGAATATATATCAACAAAATCAAAAAATAGTAATTCAGCTGCATTAGAAAGTATGAAGATAAAGATAGATAATTTGAAAAATGCTATAGCCAACGAAACAGAAAAGCTTGTAAAGTCAGATATTCGTTCTTTAAATCCACTTGATTTTAGACAGGGAGCCATTGATTCATTACTTATGATTAGAGCAATAGAAGCTGGTTTAGCAACAAAAAATAAAGAGCTTGAAAAAACAATACTTAATTATGAGCAACAATTAAGGAAACTGCCAAATAAGTATCTCCTTTTGTCAAGACTTCAAAGGGATAGGATTATTTTAGACCAAACATATTCAACAATGAAACAGAAACTTGAAGAAACAAAAATAAATGAAGCTTCACAATTAGGAAAAGTAAGAATTGTTGATCCTGCTATTCCAAATTATGACAAAGTGTCTCCTCAAACATTAATTATATTAATACTAACTTTAATTGGTATCTTTGTGACTATAGTTTTAGTGTTAATCCTTAAAGAATATCTCGATAGCACTATTCGAAATCTTGAGGAAATTGAAAATAGAAATATTTCTATTCTCTCCATAATTCCAGAGTTTAAAACAAGTGAAAGTGGTGATAAACTAAAAAGAAGATTGATTCTTAATGAAGATCCAAAATCACCTATATCTGAAGCATATAGAAGCATTCGAACCTCACTATCTTTAAATGAAAGTAGTGATATACAATCAAATGTAATACTAGTTAGCAGCTCTGGTCCAGGTGAAGGAAAATCAACCACTGTTGCAAACTTGGCAATCACTTATGCAAATCTTGGAAAGAAAACATTAATTATTGATACTGATTTAAGAAAACCTGTGCAACATAAAATTTTTAATAAATCTAAGAAAAAAGGTTTAACTACGTCGCTTAGCAAACAAGATTCTGAAATTTTTGATGTAATTGAATCGACAGAAAATGAAAATTTATCATTATTGTCATCCGGGCCCACTCCACCAAATCCTTCAGAAATTCTGAGTTCAAAAAGATTTAAAAATATTATAGAATCCTTAAGAAAAGAGTTTGATATAATTATCTTTGACTCGCCTCCTCTCATTGCTGTTACAGATTCTTTGATTTTATCAAATTTAAGTGATCAATTCTTATTGGTTATAAAGGCAGGTCAAACAGACAAAAATGCATTAGACCGTTCAATTCAATCGCTAGAGCAAGTAGGGTCAAAAATTGTTGGATGTATCGTTAACGGAGCTAATGAAAGCACTACTTATGGTGGTAATTATTATTATTATAATTACTATCAATATTATTATGGCGATAATGAAAAAGATTAAAAAATTATAATGATAACTTTTCTAAGATAGAACTAGTTAAAATGCTCAATTATTGAATGTAAAGACAAATTAAAATATAGATTAAATTTGTAAATTAATTTTTAAATCGTGACAAAAAATAATCAAGAAAAACTGCAGTTAATTGGAAGAAATGATAAGCTTTTTGATGAAGATATTAGTCAGTATGAAAATCAGATATTAAATTTAGTCTCTGAATCAAAATTTCTTGTTCTCGGTGGTGCTGGATCAATAGGCCGTTCTGTTACAAAAGAAATTTTTAAAAGAAATCCACAAAAACTTCATGTAGTAGATATATCTGAAAATAATTTAGTTGAGTTAGTTCGCGATATAAGAAGTTCACTTGGTTATATAGATGGAGAGTTTAAAACCTTTGCATTAGATATTGGATCTATAGAGTATGATGCATTTTTTAATTCGGATGGTAAATATGACTATGTATTGAATTTATCAGCTTTAAAACATGTAAGAAGCGAAGAAGATGCTTTTACACTTATGAGAATGATTGATGTAAATATATTAAATACTAATAAAACCTTACAACAGTGCATTGAAAAGAGAGTTAAAAAATATTTTTGCGTATCAACTGACAAAGCTGCAAATCCAATAAATATGATGGGTGCTTCAAAAAAAATCATGGAAATGTTTGTGAGAAGAAAAAGTAAAAGTATAAATGTATCAATGGCTCGCTTTGCAAATGTAGCATTTTCTGATGGCTCCCTTCTGCATAGCTTCGATAAAAGAATTGAAAAAAAACAGCCGATTGTTGCTCCAGATGACGTTAAAAGATATTTTATCATTGATGAAGAATCTGGAGAGCTATGTCTTATGTCTGCTTTATTTGGAGAAAATTGTGATATATTTTTCCCTAAGCCTGATAAAAATTTATTATTAACAAAATTTTCAGAAATTGCTAAGCGATACCTTAAAAATAAGAACTTAGAGCCCATAATGTGCAGTGATGAAGATGAAGCAAGAAACTTACTAAGCAATACAACGAACAGCAATCAGTGGCCATGTTTATTTACAAAAAGTAACACAACGGGCGAAAAAGATTTTGAAGAATTTTTTACATTAGAAGAAGAATTAGATACAAATAGGTTTTTATCAATTGGCATTATTAAAAATAAAAATACTTTTGATGAAAATTTATTAAATACCTTTGAAAACAATATTAATATGTTGAGAAAGAAATCAAGTTGGACTAAAAAAGACATTAAAAATAATTTTTTGAAAATTCTACCAGAATTCAAACATAAAGAAACAGGAATTTTTTTAGATGAGAAAATGTAATATTGATACAATCAATTTTATTAAATCTATTTATAATACTAATGATGCAGTCTGTCTTCATGAGCCACGGTTTATAGGAAATGAGAAAAAATATTTAATGGAAACCATAGATAGTACTTTTGTTTCTTCTGTTGGACCTTTTGTAGATCAATTTGAACAAAAAATGTCAACATTAACAAATACTGTCAGATCGGTTGCTGTTGCGAATGGTACTTGTGCTCTACAAATATCTCTTATGCTAGCAGGTGTAAAATCTGGAGATGAAGTATTAACACAAGCTCTAACATTTGTTGCTACTGCAAATTCAATAGCATATTTAGGTGCATCTCCAATTTTTATTGATGTTGATTTAGATACAATGGGGTTATCTCCAAAAGCTCTAGATGAATTTCTAAATGAAAATGCAGAGTTGAGGGATGATGGTTCATATAATAAAAAAACCGGTAAAAAAATATCTGCATGCATGCCAATGCATACTTTTGGTTTTATGTGTCGAATTGAGGAAATAGTTAAAATTTGTAACAAATGGAAGATATCTGTTGTTGAAGATTCTGCTGAAGCATTAGGTAGCAAATATAGAGGAAAATCAAGTGGGTCCTTTGGTTTATTGGGGGCATTTAGTTTAAATGGAAATAAAATAGTTACCAGTGGTGGTGGTGGTGCTATTACCACAAATAATATTCACTTAGGAAATGAAGCAAAACACTTGACTACTACCGCAAAAATACCACATAAATGGGAATACACTCATGATAAATTAGGTTATAATTTCAGATTACCAAATGTTAATTCGGCTTTAGCCTGTGCACAGCTTGAGCAATTAGATAATATGAAAAATTCCAAAAAGAAAATATTCAATCAATACAAAGATTTCTTTAAAAATTCTGAAATTAACTTTGTTAATATTCCCCAAAATACAGATTGGAACTATTGGCTTATGAGCATTATGTTAGAAAACAAAAAAGAAAGAGATATTTTTCTTGAAGAAACAAATAGTAAAGGTATAATGACCCGACCTATATGGACATTAATGTATCGTTTACCAATGTATAAAAAAAATCAAAGAGATAGTCAAAAAAATGCAGAATACCTTGAAAAAAGAATTGTTAACCTACCAAGCTCAGCGATAATATAATATTATGAAAATTTTTCTTTCAAGCCCCGGTAGAAGAGTTGAATTAATCAATATTTTAAAAAATGAAATTGATGATTTAATATTAATAGGAGGAGACTATTTAAATACTTCCCCGGCTTTAAATTTTTGCGATAAATCATATTCCTTAAACTACAATATTAACAAAGAATATATATATCAAGTATTAGAAATTTGTAAAAAAGAAAAAGTAGATTTAATAATTCCTCTAATTGATCCAGAATTAGAATTTTATTCAAAGTTCAAAAATATTTTTAATAAAAATGGAATTGATGTTATGATATCTAGTGAAAATGATATTCTTATGACAAGTGATAAGATACAGACATATAATTTTTTTAAAAAATTGAATTTTATAGAAACTCCAAACACTGCTCTATTGAAAAATTTTAAAAATATAGAAGGCTTTAACGAGCAAGTTATTTTAAAACCTAAGGGAGGATCTGGTAGTACGGGTATATATAAAATTAGAAAAAAATCAGTTGAGTCATTTTCTCAAATAATGGAATTAGACCATAGTGCGTACATTATACAAGACTACATAGATTTTGATTACGAAGTAACAACTGATGTATTCGTTTATGAAAAAAAAATAATCGAGCTCTGTCAAAGACAAAGATTGAAGACTCGAGGAGGAGAAGTTGAGCGTGGTATGACTATTAAAAATGAAAAAATAAATAGTGTAATCCAAAAGATTGTTGAATTATGTGACTTTCACGGGGTAATAAATATACAAATTATGGTAAAAAATGATTTACTCTATATTGGCGAAATAAATGCTCGCTTCGGAGGTGGCTTTCCACTGAGCTACCATGCAGGTGCAAATATGATTGAACATTTTAAGTATTTAACGAATGCCAAAGAAACAAAAGATATTTTTTTTGATAGCAGATATAAGGAAAAATTTTATATGCTAAGATATGATGCGGGAACTTATACGGATTTTTTAAATGATTAAAGTGGTTGGTTTTGATCTAGATAACACTCTCTATGATCAAAAAAAATTTGAGTTTGAAGCATTTCAAATAATTGCAAAAATGGTATCAGTTAATTTTAATATTGATGAAATTGAGTATTTTAATAACTTAAAAAATTTATTTCTTAATGGAGACAAGCAATACTTATTTGATAAAGCATTTTTCAAATCTAATAGCTCTCAAAAATCTAAATGGGAAAACTTTGTGACTAAAGAGATTCTTCCAGCCTATAGAAATTTTAGTCCAAATAAATTAAAACTATTTTCAGGCACGAGACAAAAAATAATCCAGTTAAAAAAAAATAATTTAAAATTAGTACTTATAACTAATGGCAATGAAAATGTACAAAATAATAAAATTAAGGCTTTAAAAATTAAAGAGTATTTTGATTTAATTTTAATCTCAGATCAATATTCTCCAAAACGAAGGAAGCCAAATAGTTTTATGTTCTCTGAAGCATTAAGATTTTTTTCAGTTAATGCAAGTGAAATGTTATATATTGGAGATGATCTTATTTGCGATAAAGCTTGTGAAAAATTAGGAATTAAATTTATTCATTATAAAGACCCAACTGACATTGATCCGGAAAAATTTTATGGATAGTAAAGTTTTGATAATTGCAGAAGCTGGAGTTAATCACAATGGAAGTTTTGATTTAGCACTAAAACTTATTGACGAAGCTAAGAAAGCGGGTGCAAATGCTGTTAAGTTTCAAACAGCTATTCCAGAATTAGTTATGACCAATTCTGCTAAGATGGCAAAATATCAAATTGAAAATACTGGAAAAAAAATATCCCAGTTAGAAATGTCTAAGAAAATTCACTTACCTCTAAGCGATTATAAAAAACTAAAGAAATATTGCGATAGTAAAAAAATAATGTTTTTATCAACTCCTTTCGATCATACCTCTATTGAAGAATTAAATAATCTTGATATGGAATATTTTAAAATTCCTTCAGGTGAAATTACAAACCTTCCCTACCTAACACATGTATCTAAAGTTGCAAATAAAATTATTTTATCTACAGGTATGTCAAATATGAAGGAAGTTGAGGCAGCTCTTAAAATTCTCTATAAAAATGAAGTAAAAAAAAATGACATCATCTTATTACATGTTACTACAGACTATCCAACAAAAATGTCGGATGTAAATTTAAAAGCGATGATTTCTATGAAGAATAAATTTGGCATTGAGGTAGGCTATAGCGATCATACTCAGGGTATTGAAATTCCAATAGCTGCTGTAGCCCTAGGAGCAATTTGTATCGAAAAACACTTTACGCTAGATAGAAATCTTGATGGACCAGACCATAAAGCTAGTTTAGAACCCAAAGAATTACAAAGTATGGTTAAAGCCATAAGAAATATTGAAATTGCATTAGGGGATGGTAAAAAACAGCCCGCAAAAGGTGAAGTGCAAAATATAAATATTGCTAGAAGGTCAATTGTTGCTAAAAAAAGAATAAAAAAAGGTGATATATTAAATGAAGATAATTTGATTGTAAAAAGACCAGGAAATGGAATTAATCCAATGAATTGGTATAAAATTTTAGGAAGTGTAGCTAAAAAAAATTACGAAGAAGATGATTTGATATGAAAATTTGCGTTGTTACAGGTAGTCGCGCTGAGTATGGATTACTCTTTTGGTTGATAAAAGCTATTAATGATGATTCAGATTTGCAATTACAACTTATTGTGACTGGAATGCATCTAAGTCAAAAATTTGGATACACATTCAAGGAAATAGAAAAAGATTTTGATATAACTAGTAAAATTGAAATTTTATCATCAGATGACACCTCTGTTGGAATATCCAAATCAATGGGTCTTGCTCAAATTTTTTTTAGCAAGGAATATGAAAGGTTAAAACCAGACATTATTATAGTATTAGGTGATAGATATGAAATCTTTTCAGCAGCAAGTGCTGCAATGATTGCTAATATACCTATCGCACATATCGCTGGAGGAGAAACTACGCAAGGAGCATATGATGAATCAATTAGACACAGCATTACAAAAATGAGCTCATTACATTTTACTGCTACTGATGCTTATAAAAAAAGAGTTATACAGTTAGGTGAACATCCAAAAAATGTTTTTAATGTTGGTGCTTTAGCTGTTGAAAGTGCTCAAAAATTAAAATTATTATCAAAAAAAGAGTTTGAAAAAGAAATTGGTATTAGTTTCAATAAAAAAAATCTTCTAGTAACTTTCCATCCAACAACCTTGGAACCAAAAACAGCAAAAAAACAATTTCAGGAATTATTAGCCGCGCTGGATGAACTTAAAGATACTAATATAATTTTTACAAAAGCTAACAGCGATACCGATGGTCAGATAATCAATGAAATGATTGATAATTTTGTATTAACCAGGAGAGAAAAGAATATAGCTTTTTACTCTTTAGGTCAGTTAAAATATCTTTCTGCTCTACAATTTGTAGATGCAATAGTTGGAAACAGTTCTAGCGGTATAACCGAAGCACCACTATTTAAAATTGGAACGATTAATATTGGAAATAGACAAAAAGGTAGGATAATGCCAAACAGTGTTATTAATTGTAAAAACAATAAAGCAGACATACTCAAAGCAATTGATAATCTTTATTCTAAGGATTTTCAATCACAGCTTAAAAAGATTAAAAATATTTTTGGTGATGGCAAAACAAGTAATAAAATTTTAAAAATTATAAAGAATACTGATTTAACCAATATTGTTAAGAAGAAATTTTATGATATTAAGTTCTAATGGTTTAATAATATATTTTAACAAAACAATTTTAGAGACTAATATGAAATATTACCAACTGTGATAAATGAATAATTTTAAAAAACTCCTTATTAATAAAAATATAAGTGCTAAGTCAGCCCTAAAAAAATTAGATGATTTAAATTCTGAAAAAATACTTTTTTTGACAAATCAATCTAATGAGCTTAAAGCAAGCTTGACAGATGGAGATTTAAGGAGAGGATTTCTCAAGGGCCTTAATCTAGAAGATCCAATTTTTGAATTTTCGAACTGTAATCCAAAATTTATTTTAAATAACAATTTTCTACAATCAGACTTTAATAAGCTGAAAAAAATGAAGATTAGTGTCGTACCAGTGTTAGACAGTAAAAGAAGAGTAATAGATATCATTGATGTTGGAAATCAATTAGGTCATATACCTGTTGATGCTATTTTAATGGCTGGTGGTTTTGGAACCCGCCTTGGGTCTCTTACTAAAAATACCCCAAAATCACTTATCAAAATTCAAAATAAAGCAATTATTGATTATTCAATAGATCGTTTAAAAAAGTTTGGGGTATCAAATTTTAATTTTTGCTTATTTCACATGAAAGAAAAGATTAAGAAGCATATTAATAACAAATATTTAGATATAAATACTAATTTTGTTGAAGAAAAAAAACCTTTAGGTACTATTGGAGCTGTATCGCTAATAAAAGAAATTGAAAAAGATTATGTATTACTGATGAACGCTGATATTCTTACTAACATTAATTTTTCAAATTTTTTTGAAAATTTTTTAAATGAAGATGCGGATATTTCAGTTGCGACAATTCCACACAAGGTTAGTATCCCATATGCTGTAACAAATATTTCTAAAAATGAAATAATATCTCTTGATGAAAAACCTACCTATACTTATCAATCTAATGCAGCGGTATATTTAATTAAAAAATCAATTTTAAAACTAATACCCAAAAATAAAAAATTTGATGCTACAGATTTAATCAATTTATTGATTAAAAATAAAAAATATAAAGTTTTATCTTATGAATTAAATGAATATTGGTCTGATATAGGCACAATAAATGATTTGCAAAAAACAAAAAAGGATATAAAGAATTTAAATCTATAATAAAGGAATAATGGTAAATTTTATCATTGCAATATTTAATCAATAGATTTTTATTAATGCTAAAATGAAGATTTTAATAACTATTTGTGCTAGAGGAGGATCTAAAGGCTTACCAGGGAAAAATATAAAGCTATTAAATGGTCGGCCTTTAATTGAATATACAATTAAAAATGCAAAAGAAATTTCTACTGATTATGATTGCGAAATAGCCCTATCAACAGATTGCAAAAGCATAAAAAATACTGTAAAACAGTATATAGAGTTAGATAAATATTTAAGACCACCTAATTTAGCAACTGATTCAGCTTCTAAAGTTGAGACTATAAAACATCTATTGCTTTACCATGAAAACTGTAAAAAAATTAAGTATGATCTTATTATAGATTTAGATGTTACCTCTCCAATGAGAACTAATGATGACTTAAAAAAATCAATAGATATGGTGATCAATGATAAGGAATGCATAAATTTATTTTCTGTTAGTAGGGCTAAAAAAAATCCATATTTTAATATGGTAGAAAAAAAAGATAATGGGTATTATGATTTAGTAAGTAGAGGTAATCAATACGTAAATCGTCAATCAACTCCTGAAGTTTATGAGGTAAATGCATCCTTCTATATTTATAAAAGGGAATTTTTTGATATGAAAAAAATTACTCCACTTTCAAAAAAAACATTAGTTTACATAATGCCAAATATTTGTTTTGACATTGATCATGAAATAGATTTTTTATTTTTAGAGTATCTAATAAAAACAAATAAGGTTTATTTATAATGAAAGTATTAATAGTTGGCTTAGGTTCAATTGCAAAAAAACACATTAAAGCTATTAGAAAAATTGATGTTCACGCTAAAATATTTGCCCTAAGATCGGGATTATCAAATAACAGTGTTCAAGGAGTAAAAAACATTAACGAGAAAGAATTAGAACTTTACTCATTTGACTTTGCCATTATCTCTAATCCAACCTACATTCATGAAGACTATATCATTAAATTTTCCAAAAAAAACATTCCTCTTTTAATTGAAAAGCCTCCAATTCATAATCTTGATAATGCTAAAAAAATAATGTATCAAATAAAGGATGATAATATTTTCACTTATGTGGCTTTTAATATGAGATTTCATCCATGCATTATTTTTTTAAAAAAATATCTTAACAATAATTCCAAAAAAATTAATGAAGTTAATATTTATGCGGGATCATATTTACCAAAATGGAGACCAGGAACAGATTACAAAAAATCATACAGTTCAAATTATAACATGGGAGGAGGAGTTCATCTGGATTTAATCCATGAATTAGACTATTGCTTACATTTATTTGATAAACCAAATGATTACAAATCTTTTATTGAAAAGAAATCAAGCCTCGAAATTACAAGCCCAGATTATGCGCACTATGTATTAAATTATTTTTCATTTATCGCCACAATAACACTAAACTATTATAGACCTGTGGAAAAAAGAGAAATTGAGATAATTTTTGAGAATGATGTATTATTGGTAAATCTATTAGATTGCCGAATCACATTAAATGAAAATGAGATAATATTCTCTGATAACAATTTTGATATTCAAAATACTTATTTCGATCAAATGAAGTACTTTATTCAACAAATAAATCAAAAAAATAATCATTATGAAAACTTTGAGAATTCACTAGATGTTCTAAAGATTGCGCTAGGAGAGTCATGAAAAAATTAAAAGGGAAAATAATAGTAGTTACTGGTGGAAGCGGCCTTCTAGGAAAAGAATTTCTTAGACAAATCAAATCTGAAGGTGGTGTTGGAATTAATTTAGATATAAATCATGCAACTAATTTGGGAAAGCTGAACATTCATTGTGATATTACAGACCATAATTCTATTCAAAATGCTATTGATATTATAATTAAAGAATTTGGTAAAATTGATGGTTTAGTTAATAACGCCTATCCTAGAACTAAAGACTGGGGTAGAAATTTTGAAGATATAACAATTGATTCATGGAAAACAAATATTGATTATCAATTAAATAGTCATTTTTTTATAACACAATTAGTGTCTAAAAATATGATTTCTAATAAAAATGGTTCAATAATTAATATTGCATCTATATATGGAGTCGTTGGCCCAGACTTTAAGCTATACTCGAATCTTAAAATGGTTAATGCCGCAGCATATAGCGCAATTAAGGGAGGATTAATTAATTTTACGAGATATTTAAGTTCATACCTTGGTGAATTCAATATTAGAGTTAATAGTATTTCTCCTGGAGGTATTTTTGATAACCAAAATCAAACTTTTATTGATAGATATGAAGATAAAGTTCCACTTGGTAGAATGGGTTTACCAAAAGATATTGCTCCTGGTTTAATTTTTCTTTTATCAGACGATTCAAGCTATATTACTGGACACAATCTGATAATTGATGGTGGTTGGACTGCTATTTAGTATGAATTCATAAATAATTGCTTGCGGGATAAATCATCAATAAAATTAAAATTTTATTTTGGGGTTTTGGAAATATAGTTTTAAAACATAGAAAAATGGGTGATTTATGCTCCGTGGATGCATTTGAAAATATTAATTTAGATTATGTTGAATTTATCTGGAAAGGAAAAAAATATGAAAGTGTTACACTTTGCAGGATATGTAACAATTGATGATGATAAAGAATTTTCTAAGAATGCAAGTGGATATGGTTATATGGTCTTTGACATTTGTAAATCAATTCAAAAAAAAGGAGTTAAAACTTTTGTATTAACACAAAGCAATATCACAAAGAGGAAAATGTCTAATAACGTTACCTTAATTCAAAGAACATGGATTGATATATTTACAAATATCAGCATATTAGATATTTTTAGATTTTTTTCATACATATACAATAAAGAAACAACATTAAAAAAAATACCAAATGTATTTCTTTATCATATTTCATTGGGTTATTTTAGAAAAATAATTAAAAGAGAGAATTTTGATTTAATACACATTCATGGCGTTGGAGATTATACCTGCCCAATGATAGACGAATGTCATAGACGTAATCATAAATTTTTGGTTACATTGCATGGTCTTAATTTCTTAAGGAATGATTTACATTATTCGGATGTCAAGCTAGAAAAAAAATACCTAAAGTTTTTTTATGAAAATAATATTCCGGTAACTGTGATAAGTTCAGGAATAAGAACAAAAATATTGAAGCTTCTAAAGCTGGAAAATTCACAAACATTTTCTGTTATAAATAATGGCTATAGAAATGATACTGAATTAAATCTAATTGATATCAGAAAAAATTATAATATACCTAATAATAAAAAAATTATGCTTTGTGTTGGTAATATTTGTAAAAGAAAAAATCAAGAACAAATACTTACATCTTTTTCTTTACTAAATCTAAAAATTAAAAAAAACTTATGTATTCTTTTTATTGGCTCTGATTTAACAAAAGATTTTAAAAATAAAATTTCACTTATTAAATCGGATGATCTTATTTTTTGTGGACAAATAGAAAAAAAATTAATGGCTTCTTTTTATTCTCAATCCGATTTCAATATTCTTGCTAGCATTGATGAAGGCTTTGGGCTATCAATTATAGAAGCTTTATATTTTGGCATTCCTTCTCTTATTTTTAAAGATATTGATATTTATGAAGATCTTAATAAATCTTCTGTTATCGCCTTAGATAATAGAAGTGATGAAAATCTTGCGAAAGGAATTGAAGAAATGTTTTTTGCAGATTGGGATAATAGAAAAATCGTAGAAAACTTCAAAAAATTTAGCATTGGAGAAATGTCAAACAAATATTTATTGCAATACAAGGCTATTGATGAAAATAAATAATTCAAAGAATTACTTTATGCCTTCATTAATATTGGTATTTTATATTATTTTTTCTTTCTATCCAATTTTTGGAACCTTCAGTAACTGGTCTTTTTTATTCACCTTTATATATTGTTTATGGTTTATAATTTTCAGAAGAAACGAAAAGCTTTACTTTTACAAACCATTAATTACTCTATCTTTTCTAATAATAATATTTTATTTAATTAATTCTATCATAATGAATGATTTAGGATCATTGACATTAAATAATATTATTAATATAGTAATATTACTTTTATTTATTTCAATTTTTACTTCAAGAGTTGATTTTAATTTTTTTTATAATATTTCACTAGTTATTGGAATTATAGCTTCTTCTATTTTAATTATTCAATCAATTGGTTTATTTATTTTTCAAATACCAGCTGTTCCAATAAGCCTATTACCTCTTCCTCAAGAATTGGAATTAGCCTGGGGAGATTTTTTAGGTAGAAGGCCATCTGCTTTTTTTTCCGAACCGCAAGCCGCAGCATCTTATCTCTTGCCAATTCTTGCATTATCATTGTTTAAGAAGAATATTTTATATGCCACATTTATTTCACTTGGTATTTTAAGCTCTACGTCGTCACTAGGTACATTTTTAGTATTTTTCTTATTTTTATACAATGGAATCATTTCTCAAAATAACAGATTAATTTATACCCCAATTATATTAGTATTAGGATTTTCGGGGCTTTTCTTCTTTTATTCGTCAGATTTGTTTGAATTCTCAAGGTACAAGATATTAAATGTTGATTTTCTTTCAGATGCTAGATTATCAAGAGGTTTCATACTTTTATCTTACTTTTCATTTGCAGAATTAATAATAGGTATAGGAAACTCTATTGAGTCTTTTACAATTGAACATATAAATGCAGACTATGTTACCAATGCTTTAAACAGAGGATATGATTACAATTCATATTCTGCTCTAAATTATACAACAACAGTTGCTGGAAATTTTATAAAATATGGATTATTATGCGGCTCATATTACTTATACATGATTTTTAAATTATTTAATTCATCTGCAAATATTTTAAAAACATTTACTATTATCATAATCTTTCTTTCTTTTTCTCAAACAATCTTATTTAATAGTTGGTTTATATATTTTTTTGGAATTTTTTTCGGACTCATTAAAAAACCTAATCCTAAAGATTTCTATATAATCAATACTTCATTGAGATGAAAAATTTCATTACATACTTTTCTTTAACATTCTTTCAAAAAGGAATTAGTTTTATAATGCTTCCAATTTATACTATGATTTTAAGTCCTTCTGAGTTTGGAATATTTAATCAAATAATAGCAATTACTACTATTTTCATACTTTTATTGACCTTTGGTCTAGATGATAGTGCTGCAAAGCATTATTTTGATAGTGATAGCGAAGACTTAAAGAGCAATACTCTTTCTACTTCATTTATTATTTGTATTACTGCTTCTATTTTGGGATCTTTTATTTTATTTTTTTTAAAAGATATTATTTTTGCATCTATTGTTGATGATATCACTTTGGAAATGATGATTGCAACAATAATCATAATTAGTACTGGGCCAACCTATCTAATTTATCAAAAAATTTTGCGCATCAAAGAGAAAGCTAAAGAATTTAGTATCCTTTCCTTGTTTTACCTTGTTGGACAAGTTTCGCTTGCAATACTTTTTATTGAAGTTTTTGACTTGAATGCCTTTGGATTATTACTGTCTCATTCCATATTAGCTTTTTGTATGTTTATTTATTGCTTAATTCGGTTGATAAAAAAATTCAATTTTTCATATGATAAGAAACAATCAAAAAAATTACTTAAGTATTCTTCAAAAGTTGCTCCACATAAAATTGCTGGCTGGGGACTGACAGGATTTAGTATTACTATTATGGGGTATTACTTAGGATCAAGTGCTATTGGTATTTTTGGGGCTGTTGCATTTTTAGGAATTATTGTTGATACGCTCAACAAAGCATTTGAATTGAGTTATCAGCCCTGGATATATAATCAATTAAATGATAAGAAAAATGGCATAAAAAAAATAATTCATGCAACCAAAACTCTCTCAATTGTTTTTATTGCTTTAAGTGCATTTCTTACCTTTTTTTCAAAGGAATTTATAGAGATTTTAATTGATGAGCGATACCATGATGGAATTATTCTTGCGCCTCTTATTATTGCTGGTAGTATATCAGTTTTGTTTGGTTCATTATTTACTTTTATACTATACTATAAAGAAGATTTAACATTATATGCATCTAAAGCGACTATTATTTCTGGTACATGCAATATAATTCTTTCAATAATAATGATTCCGAAATTTGGCATTATTGGAGGAGTTGCCTCTTTAACAATTGCTAAAATGTTATATTGCTGGTATAAGCAATATCATGCATGGAAGAATATTAATAGCTCTATATATTCATTCATTTACTTTTATTTTTTCTGTATAGTGATTATGATTTTAGGAACTTACTTCATTCAGAACAGCACACCTTTTTTCCCTAGATTAATATTAATAGCGACTATTCTATTTGTAACATATTTTAGGTACCGTAACTGGATATTTAACTTTTTAAAAACACAATGAATTATATAATATTTGAAGATCAAAAAATCTATATTGACTCAATTAATAATTATGTTCCGTTCACAATTACAAATAATTCAATAGTTCATGCAAAGGTATGTGACTTTATTGCAAAAAAATATTTTAATTATGAGAGTAAAAGCTTAGATCACAAGCTGACAGTTAATTTTCTCTATTCAAAGTCATTAATTGCAAAAAATATTACTTCAGTAATTTTATTATCAAAAAAAAAGAAGATATCATTAATTAATTCTAATTATTTAACTGAAGAATTTGAAAAATTCTTCGATTATAAAATATCATTCTCAATTAAAAAAAATAGAACTAAAAATTTTATTAAAAAATCTCAACTCATCATATCTGTTGCAAAATATTTTGTACACTCTATTTTTAGATTATTAAAACGAAGAAATCTTATTCCAAAAACAAATATGGTTAGAAGTTTTGCAGATTACAGCTATAGGATCTATGGTGAACGCTACAAAACAGATACTATTTATATATATCCTTTTACAGGCAGCTTTTTTAGAGGGTATAAATATTTAAGAAAATTTAAACAACTTGATAATGTTTCAACAATGGGATTACCATATAGACTTACTAATTTACTTAGATTAATAAATTTTAAAAATTATGATAAAAAAATTATTGATTATGAGAGACAAGCCTATATCGATCACGCAAAAGAATTAAGTTTATTTCAAACGGTATTTACTTCAGACGAATTTGAGCCAGCATCATATGTGTTATATGAAAAATTAAAAGCTAAAACTAAGATAATTAATCATTGTCATGGAATCGGGAATTTTAATCCATTTTTGAATTATAATAAAATTATCCTTTTGAATAATAAACAGGAAAAATATTACTCGCTCTTTAATAAAAAAATGGAAATGTCTGTTTTGAAAGAAAAAATAGTTCCTAAAAAGTTTTCTGAAAAAAATAGAAACGCTTTGGTTATAATAGATCAAGGAAATTTGAGAAATTATGGACTTAATTATGAGGATAGTTTACAAAGAAAATTATATAAAAAATTACACCTTATTTCCAAAGAAGATGGTATTTCTTGTTTTATAAAGTTTCACCCAAATAGGTCTAAAAAAGGTATTAATAAAATTTGCAATAATTACAATTTTGAAGAAAAGAAAAAAATAAGTGATTTGGGAGAATTTAATTTAATTTTTATTAATTTGTTTTCAACAGCATATTATGATTTTGCTAAAAATGGTAAATTTATTTTTATTGAAGATGATTTATTTAACCCAAAAGAATTGTTTGGAGATAAGATAGTTACGAGTACAATCACAAATCTTAAAAAAAATATTGAAATCAGTCTAAAGTGCTAACCATCTATCATTTTTTAAAGTCCAATCTATAACTTTCTCTAGCCTTTTGTAAGCTGAATGGGGCTCCCATCCCATTTTTTTCATTTTGCTTCCGTCAAGTGAATATCTTAAATCATGGCCTGGTCTTTGAGAATGAAAATCTACCATTTCAAAATTAAGAGTTTTATTTTGTGTTTTTGCTATAAACTTTGCTAATGACAAATTATCAATTTCATCTTTACCTACTATGTTAAATTTTTGACAATTAATTCCTGATTTATCCTTAGGCAACAAACTGAGATCATAATCATATAAAAATAATAATGCTTCAGACACATCTTCAGCATGTATATAATGTCTAGAACCAGCGACAGTTTTTTCTTTATTAGAATGAATAGTAACCGTTTCATTATCTTTTACTTTTTTTATTACTAAGGGAATATATTTTTCTGGATGTTGCCTTTCACCAAATACATTCATGGTATGAGTAATTATAGCAGGTAATCCATAGGTATTTTCAAAGGCAACTACTAACTCTTCAGCTCCTGCTTTAGTTGCAGAGTAGGGATTGGTTGAGTTATATCTATCATTTTCTTTATAATTTACACCTATTGGAGCTGGACCAAAAACCTCGTCAGTACTAAAATATGCAAATCTCTCTAAATCATCACATTTTCTCGCATATTCCAAAATATGTGCTGTTCCAATTATATTATCCATTACAAATTCGAGTGGATACGATATTGATCTATCAACATGAGACCCTGCAGCTAGATGGCTTATATAATCTATTTTTCCAATCATAGAACATAATTCTGGGTTTAATTCAGCTTTTAAATCATGATGAATGATTTTTACCCTCTTTTGTTCAATAGATGGAAATTCAGAAACAACCTCATTTAAACGATTGAGATTGCCGCTGAAATCAAGTCTATCCAGTGAAATTATATCCCAATCAGTTTCTTTTAAAATCTTATAAATTAAATGATGAGCTATAAATCCTGCACCGCCAGTGATTAAGATTTTTTTTCGCATTAATCAATTCCTAACTTTTTTTTATAATTTAATATCCAATTTTCTAGATTTCCAGTGGGAACCCAACCTAATAATTTTTTAGCAAGAGAATTATCTGCAAGAGTTCTTAATGGCTCAATTACAGGATCAATATAAGTAACATCTCCACCAAATAATTTAGCTATATCGTTTATAGATTTACTATTGCCATTGCCAATATTAATTACTTCTCCTTTACCCACATTGGGAGATGTTGATGCTAAGATATTTGCAGTGACAATATCTTGAACGTAGGTGAAGTCTCTTTCTTGATTACCATCACCTCTAATTGTTAAAGGTTTATTATTTTTTTTCATCTTTGCAAAAGCTCCAATTACTAAAGCATAAGCTCCATCTAAAGATTGTCTTTCACCATAAACATTGAAATATCTTAATGATACAGTTTCAATTCCATAAACCTTATTAAAAGTTCTGCAAATAACTTCTCCATAATATTTTTGCATAGCATAAGGAGATATGGGATTAACCGGGTCACCCTCTTTCATAGGAATCTTATCAGTATTACCATATGCTGAAGAAGAAGCACTATAAATAAATCTTTTCACATTCGACTTTACAGCACAATTCAATAAATTTACTGTGCCTAAAGAATTATTTTTCTCAAATTTTATTGGATTCTTTATTGAAGGTTGGACTCTAGGCATTGAAGCTAAGTGAAATACTGCATTAGCATTTTTCATATGATATATCATTTCTTGAGAATTTTGAACATCAGAAATATCTAAGTTAATAAATGTGCATTTATCATTAAGGTTTGAAATAAAGCCTGAAGATAAATTATCAAAGACCATCACTTCATGATTTTGGCTTACTAATTTATCAACAAGATTACTACCAATGAATCCCGCTCCTCCAGTAACAATATACTTCAAGGAAAATACCTCACATTCTAAGTTTTAACATAAAATTTACTATTATCAAAATAAATACTGATTGATTCAATAATATTTAACATTAAATTTAAAACCTAATGATAAAACATCAATGTATATGGCTTACTGGTCAACCAGCAAGCGGCAAAACAACTTTAGCAAATCTTTTAATTAATAAATTAAGTAAAGACAATCCTAGATCAAGCTATTTTAATATCGATGGTGATGATTTAAGAGATCTGTTTCAAAATAAAGACTATTCTAGAAAAGGACGTGAATCTAACATTAGATTAGGAATGAGTATTGCGGCTTATTTAATCAATAAAAATTGTACCCCAATTATTTCTTTAGTTTCACCGTATAGAGAATTGAGAGAAGAATTTAAATCTAAATTTAATGTCCTAGAAGTTTATCTACACACATCTGAAATTAGAGGAAGAGAAAATTTTTTTGTCAAAGATTATGAAAAGCCTTTGAATAAATTTTTAGAAATTGACACAACACATCAAAGTAAAATGGAAAGTTTAAATGAAATACTCAATGTTTATAGGTAGATGGCAACCCTTACACAAAGGCCATCTCTGGTTAATTAATCAGAGACTAAAAGAAGGAAAGAATGTATGGCTTGCAATTAGAGATATTGCACCAGATGAAAATAATCCTTGGACAGCAAAAGAAATTGAAAAAATGATTCATGAGGGCGAGCTTAAGGAATTAATAGCCGATGGAAAGGTAATTACCTCTATTATTCCTGATATTGAATCTGTTAATTATGGAAGAGGTGTGGGATATGAAATTATCGAGCATTTCCCTCCAAATACAATAAAAGAAATTTCAGCAACATCAATAAGATCTCAAATGAGAAAAGAAGGTAAGCTATAATTTGCCTATTAAGTTTTCATAGAATCAATAATTAAACTGATATCATTTTTACTTAAATATGGGTGCATAGGAAGGCTTACTATTGTATCTGATAATAACTCTGAAATAGGAAAATCTCCTTTTGAATAACCTAAATAATTAAAAGCCTTCATAAGGTGAATTGGAAATTTATAATATACAACAGATGGAATTTTATTTTTTTCTAGTTTTTCAATTAAATCATTTCTTTTTTTGTTAGATCCTAATACTACAGAAAATAGTGCGTGAGCAGATTGATATTCTTTTGGATGATATTGAGCATTATTCAAATGTCTTCTATAGTATCCATCAACTTCATTTCTCATTTCAAGCTCATCATCAAAAATAGATAGTTTTTCTAACAAAACAGCTGCTTGAATGCTATCAAGCCTACCATTTAATCCAATCATTTCACTATTGTATTTATCTGTTTTTGTTCCATGAATACGGATTGCTCTACATTCTTCTGCTAGCCTATCATCATTTGTAAAAATTGCTCCCCCATCACCGTAACATCCTAGGGGTTTTGCTGGATAAAATGAGGTTGCCGCAATATCACCAAAAACTCCAACTTTTTTATTTCTAATAGAACCTCCAAAACTTTGTGCTGCGTCCTCGACGACTTTCAAATTATATTTTTTAGAAATTTTTTCAATCAGTCTATACCTTGCAGGTAATCCAAATAAATCTACAGGTATGATTGCTTTTGGTTTAAGCTTTCCTTCTTCGATAACTTTATTTATTTCAATTTCTAACTTATCACAATCAATATTATAAGTTGATTCATAAACATCTACAAAAATTGGTGTTGCTCCGAGAATAGAAATTACTTCTGCAGTTGCAACATAAGTAAAAGGTGTTGTAAATACTGCATCTCCAGGACCTATACCCCATGCCATTAAAGGTATTAGCAGTGCATCTGTACCAGATGAACATGAAATGGCATGTTTTACTCCACAATAATCTGCTAATTTTTCCTCTAATTCAAATACTTCTGGGCCCATAATATAAGCACCATGATCAAGAATTTTGTTAATTCTCTTTTCAAGAGGTCTTCTTATACGCTTCTGTTGAGTTTTTAAGTCTAAGAATTCCATTGGAAAACTTAATAAAAAAATAATAGGTATTATATGTTTTAAAAATTTTAATAAAAAATAATTATTCTTTGGAATTTAAAATTTAAAAGGAGAAATTCCTCCTAGGATACTCGCGTGTATCCTGAGTTAATATATTAATATATGAAGATAACCGAGAAAAAGGAGTTAACTATGAATCGTTCGATTCTTGGTGCGCTAGTTGGAATCATTATGATTTCAGGCGC
>Ga0163109_10000588_pt1 | contig 28912 bp, 27 predicted proteins | sample CRUFie1St13metaG_FD_108704 | JGI IMG/M metagenome (GOLD analysis project Ga0163109, IMG submission 108704) | Marine microbial communities from the Costa Rica Dome - CRUD Field 142mm St13 metaG | ecosystem: Environmental > Aquatic > Marine > Oceanic > Photic zone | place: Costa Rica: the Eastern...
ACTGGAACTGGAACTGGAACAGGAACAGGTACTGGAACTGGAACTGGTACTTAGAAAACCTTAATTGTTAATATACTCTAAAATTTGTAATTTTCTCTTCGAGATTAACTGCCTTAATTAGTATTGATCCAGGATCTTTAGTTAATGGTCTCCAAGTAATTTTCCCAAGCGAGCCTTTTCTTCTTAAAAAATTGTCTATTGGGATTATCATTTCAATACCTTTATCAAAGGAGCCCTCTCCGAAAAGCTCAGTTGAAACATTTGTTTTAGTAAAAAAGCCACTCAGCTCTATACCATTTGAAAATCTTCTTCCAATTTTAAATGTGTATCCTTCGTCCCCCGCAAGGTACTCACCAGCTGAAAAATTAATTTTTAATTTTGATCTTGGGTGAATGTATTGGACTTTTCCACGGGCAAGAAAATTATCATATTCTTGAAAATTAAACATCATGTCATAATCACGTTTTTTTACACTCATCAAATCTATACCAAAAGAAATATTTGAACCCTCTGGATGAAAAAGATAGTCAATACCAATCCCTCCATACATATCCTCTAAAATGCCTAAATAAACTTGAAAAAAATGTTTTTTTTCAAAGCCGGTAAAATAATTTAGCTGCAATCTTCCTATAACAGGACCATCAGACATACCATTAAGATATCTTTTTATATCTGATCTTACTTGATTAGGATAAGTATCTTTGGGGGGTATATATAGTTCATCGAAATTATCAAATATTGAGAGCTTAAAATTCGATATAAGAGATAGCCTTTCACTAAAATTTATTTCAAGATTATCTTCAATAAAAAGGCCCTGATAAATAAAACCTTCTCTTGAGCCTAAAAATAACTTTAAATTTGGAAATAAATAATTATTAATAATGGGATAATTTTCTTTAACTCTATAGACTGTTTGTTTTAAATCTATATCAACATTTTTTTCTTCTTTTGTATTGAATAAGCCCTTCAATGGAAATAATGATTCAGTTACTTCAACTCCAAGTGTCTTTGATGAAATTATAATTTCATTTTTTTCTGCAAATAGCTTTTGAGATAAGCTTCTAACTGTTTGATTTAGCTCATATTGGTTTGTATATGCGTTAGTTTTTACTGTTAATTTTAATTTATCCCCCTCTGCCTCTATCTTTTCAAGACCAATACGATTTATCGCTAGTTGTTTTTGAAGATCTGCAAATTTTTTTATTTTCCTTGTGGTGATATTTGTTTTAACAGGATTAAAATTTGTGAAATTATCAATAACTGAATACTGTAAATTAAGTTTTTCACCATCCTCAATTGATATTTTGAATTGATTATTTTTTGATGTGCTAAATTCTATGCCCGCATTAATATAATTATTTGAATTATTTGTTTCAAAAAAATCATCATAACTAAATGGGTCATGCTCTATTAAAAGTCTGAAGTTTTCATTTATTCTGTAACTTGCGCCAAAGAAAAGTGTAGCTTTTTCACCAGAAAAGTAATTTTCAATATCTATATTTCCACCAAAATCTCTAAAATCATTTCTTGAAGAAAAGCTATTATCAATACTTATAAATGGATTTTTGAATGTAATGCCGCTGTTGTATTTGCCCCAGCCTAAGCCAACTGAATATTCAAGCTTTCCCCTAATGTTGCTGAAAACAATGTACTCGCTACTATACAATCCTGTACCAGCAAGATCATTTAATCCAAATGAAAGACTTTTTGTAGAATTATTAAATAAATTGAATTTAAAATTAAAGCCTTTATCTTTGTATGATTGGTTAAAATTTTGATACTCGACTCCTGTAATGCTTGAATAAAAGATTGAAACATCAATTCTATCAAATGGACTTAGTGTGAGATTTAGTTTTCGATCTGGATCGATTCTACTTAAATTTAGTGAAACAGATGACTCATTTAGAGTAAAAGCAGATGGGGTATTGATATATCCAACTTGTCCATAGGAATTTACAGATGCAAATAAACTAAATGGAAAAAAAATAAATCCAATTAATAATAATTTTAAAAAATTAATTATTATTGAGCACATTTAAAGATGCGGCAGCAAAAGCAATTTGAGAAATTATTTGAGTAGCTACACTAACCAATGGTAGTCCCTTCAAATCACCAAAGTCGCTTGGTACAACTATAGTATCTCCAGGCTGTATAATCACACTACTTGAAAATAATCCATTATTTGCTGAAATTGATTCTCCATTTGATCTAATAATATATATATTTGAATTATTAGCGTTTTTGGAATATCCTCCGGCCAAATTTATATAATCAGTTAAACTATATTTACTATCTTTAAAAGAAACTGTTAAAGGATTATTCACTTCACCCAGAATTGTTACAGTTGTAGGAATGTTTGGAACAAAAATGGCATCACCATTTTCAAGAATCATATTATCCAACTCAGAAGAATTATATGAAAAGTCTCCGGTTAAACGACCTTTTACTTCTATATTCTCGGCAAGAGCAATTAATTCATTGATACCAGCAAAATTAGCGCCCTGTACTCCAGCAACAGCTGAGTAGGATCCAGTATCTAATATTCCCTCAATTAATACTTTTCTTGAAAGTTGCAATGCTTCAGATTCTTTTTGTCTAATTGATTCTCGGGTAAGCACAATAGCTTTTTGACCAGCTGTGTCAGTTAAGCCTCCAGCTATGTCATATAAATCTGCCAAAGATGAGTTTCTAGACACTTCATAGACCCCTGGATAAGCAACTTGTCCAGAAATAGATATTGATATTGATTGATCTTTAATATCTGGAAAAATAAAACTTCTTACATTTATTGAATCTATTTTTATGTTGTATGAGTCAAGAATTGTTTCATTATTTTTAATTATAGAAACGAATTGCTTATCTAAAGACATTGGATAATTTATAAACTGAAAAATTTCTTTAGGGGTTACAAAGCCAACAATAGGCATCGCAAACTCATCACCACCAACTGAGACATTCTTTATTAGCAAACTAGGAAAACTTAATAAATCAGGAGTCATATCCGGAACCTTAAGTATTTCATCTCTACTATAGAATCGTAATTCAGGATTTTTTAATAATTTTATTCCTTCGACTGTTTGAGGATCACTTAATGAGAAGTACTTAATTTCTCTTTGATAATCAGATACTTCTTGATCTAAGATGGCAAAAAAAGGATATAAGTTGTCTGAAAACTCAAGATTTGACAAAAATATAGATAAATCATCGCCATAAGAATATTGATAAAGACCACTTGTTACACTATCACCTTTAACTACAGCATCTTTATCAATTTTGAGATTTAGTTTGCCTATGATTAATTCTAATAACAAACCATCATTTGACACTTTATCCGACATTTCAACATAAGAGGTTTTCAGTACATTATCTTGAATAATTTGTGCTGCAATTAGATTTTTATTTGCAGAAAATACAAATCCTTGAGCAAAATTGATTAAATCTGCATATGAATCATTATCTGTGTACTCGTAAATTTTTGATCTTTGTATACCACCCATTAATCTTACAAATTTATTTGTAGCTCCTACTATTACTGTGTCGCCATTTTTTAAATTTATATTTGCCGAACTATCCCCATTAATTAAAAAATCATAAAGATCGATGACTTTTTCGCTGCCATTAGTTGAAATTATCTTGATTGCTCTAATGCTTGAATTATCATCAAGACCATTTGCATATTTAATTATTTCTATCAGGGATAAGAAGGGATTGACTAAATAAGTTCCAGGTTTTTTTACTGCTCCTATTACAGATACTTTTCTAAGCGAAGGAGTTATAACAGATAAATAAATTTCAGTTCCTATGTAAGTTTCTTCGATAATTGCTTTTAACTTCTTGTTTGCTTCACTTAATGGTAAATCAACTAAGGCAATGTACCCTATTTCAGGTAAAAGAACATTTCCTGAAAGATCGATATTTGTGTTTATGCTCCTTTGAACATTTCCAATCAGAGTGATCTGAACTTCGTCATTAAAACTGAGAATATAATCAGCTTGTAAGGGGATATCCAAAACGGGTGCTGAAGTATCATTCGTTGATTCAAAAAAGTTATAACCAAAAAATGGTTCCTCAACAGCACTTATTTCAATAGTTTGTTCGATTTGAAGGTTGTCTTCAATAACTACATCTGTGTCATTTGGTAATTGGTTTTCAATATTTAGTGCTTCTTGAATTTCTTGTAATTCGGCTAAATCAGTAATGTCAATTTCTTGAGATTGCATTACATTAGAGAGTAGTAAAAAACAAAAAAGAATTATTCTCATACGGTCTAATTATAGTTGGTAACGTTATCTAAATATAGAGCGAAGATATTTTGCATAATCACTTCCTTTATGTTTATTTATTGATTTCATTAAATTAGTTTTAGAAATCCATTTTTTATTGAAGGCTATCTCCTCTAAACAGGCTACGTATCTTCCACAACTTGATTGAGTAGATTTTACAAATTGGCATGCATCATTAAGAGATTCAGATGTTCCAGAATCAAGCCATGAGAAGCCTCTACCAAGATATTCAACTTCCAAATCTCCCTTTTCTAAATATATTGAATTTAAATCTGATATTTCTAATTCGCCTCTTTGTGAAGGTTCTAATGATTCAGCAAATTTATTCGCTCTGTTATCAAAAAAATACAGCCCTGTTATTGCCAAATTAGATTTTGGTTTTTTTGGTTTTTCAACAATTGAAATTGGATTACCAGTTTTATCTGTATTAAGAATTCCGAATCTTTCTGGATCTTTTACTTCTTTAACAAAAAGTGTGCACTTTTTCTTTCTAGAAGAAGCTCTAGCTAGTGCAGAGGTAAATTGCTGTCCATAGAAAAGATTATCACCAAGTATTAGACAGACTTGATTATTACTTATAAATTCTTTTGTAAGAATTAAAGCATCAGCTATTCCTCTTGGCTTGTTCTGAGCCATATAATTGAAATTAACCCCGAATCTACTTCCATCACCCAATAAATCCCTAAATGCATTCTGATCTCTTTCCGTTGTAATAATCATTATCTCTCTTATTCCCGCAAGCATTAGAACAGATATGGGGTAATAGATCATAGGCTTATCGAATATTGGCAATAGCTGTTTTGATACAGATTGAGTAAGTGGTAAAAGCCGTGATCCTGTTCCACCTGCCAGAACAATGCCTTTCATAAGTGTCCTTTTTCTTTAAGATATAGCTTAAGCTCTTCTCTTAAACTCGGCACTCTAATACCAGAATTCTTGAGTTTTAAATTATCAAGTGCACTAAATTTTGGCCTTGCAGCTGGTAAATTTAAATCACTCGTATTGATTGGATTCAATGATGGTTTCATATCTAAGATATTAAATATTAATTGAGCAAAATTAAACCAACTTAGTTTGTGGTCATTTGTGATATTGTAAATACCATATTCTTTTTTATTAAGAATAAGGCTAATAATTACTTCGGCTATGAACCTAGTAGATGTAGGTGTCATAATTTGGTCATCCACAACATTTATTTCTTTATTTTCTTTTGCTAAAGAGATCATCGTTTCCACAAAATTACCACCCTTACCACTTGCGCCTGCTTTACCAAATAAGCTTGCTACTCTCAATACATAGGAATTTTTCCATTCATTCAATACCGCATTTTCTCCTAGAGATTTTGACGCTCCGTATATGTTTAACGGAGAGGTTGTAGTTTCTTCTTTTATAAGTTCTGTATGATTGCGTCCCCCAAATACGTAATCAGTGCTGATGTGAAAAAGTGTTGCAACCTTCTCTCTACATATTTTGGCCATGATCTTTGGGCAGTGATAATTTAATTTAAATGCTTTCTCTGGGTCATTTTCCACATCATCTGTCTTGTGGAAACTAGTACAATTAATCAGAAAATCAAATTCAATTTTTCTTAATTCTATTTCAAAGTTTGCTAGATCCTCAAAATTAACATTTTTCCTATTAAAGGTTTGAAATTCTAAATCTCTCGAAGAAAGCTCTTCAACAACATCGCTTCCAAGCTGTCCATTTGACCCTAAGACCAATATCATAATTTAAGAATACCTTTAAAATTTCCTAAAGCTCCTAACCTTTCATTCCACTCTATAATTAATTTGTACCAATCTAAAGTAATCGTATCAGGTGTTTTGTCTAGCTCTTTAGCATTCAACTTTTGCAGAATTTCTGTGATACCATACTCTGCATTTTTCACAGCTTTAAATCCGATAGATTCAATCTTTCCGAAATTTACTCTGTAGGATCTATGATCAGCTTCCCCATACCATTCAATGTCCACATTTCCAATTATGTCTTTGACTTTTTCAGCTAAATCTTTTAATTGATAAAGATTTTCTGAACTACCAACATTAAATATTTCACCATTTATATCCTCATCTTTGGCTGTCAACATAAAAATTTGTGCAGCTGCTGTATCTGAAACATGAACCATTGGTCTCCATTGTGTACCATCTCTCATCAAGGGAAGTTTACCAGTTTTCCAAGCTCCATATGTCATTCCATTGATTGCCAAATCAAACCGCATTCTTGGGGAATAACCATAAACAGTTGATTGTCTTAAAACTGTTACACAAAAATTATTGTCGGAAAGAGGTAAAACTCCCTGCTCTGCTTTCTCATTAGCTTTAGCATAGGTTGTTAATGGATTTGTCTTTGTATTTTCATCTGCAATTGTATTTTGATCTTGAAAACCATATATGCTGCAGGTTGATGGGAGTATATACTTTTTAACACCCATTTTTTTTGCAATTTGAGCTGTTCTTACTCTCGAAATATGGTTTATCTCGAAAGTTTCATTTTTGAAAGTTTCACCAGACGGATCATTTGAAATTGCAACTAAATCTATTACAGCATCAATACCTTCAAAATAATCTTCCTTGAGAAGTCTAGAATCATCTGTAATGAGTTCAAGATTCTTATGAATTTTTATTTTCTCTTTTCCAAAGAAGAATCTGTCAATAACAGTAACATTATGACCTTCATCAAGTAACATTGGCACAAGTGTTGTACCTATGTATCCACCGCCACCTGTTACTAATACCTTCATCTAAAATAAATTTTTTAAATCCTTAAAATGCGGTTGTTTTTGATCCTTTTCTGAAACAATCGCCTTACTTACATCAATACCCCAATCAATGCCTAATTCTGGATCATTCCAAAATACTCCAAAATCATGTTTGGGTGAATAAAAATTTGTTACTTTGTATAGAACTGTAGTATTTTCTTCAAGTGTTACAAAACCATGTGCAAATCCAATTGGAACTAGTATTTGTTCAAAATTTTCAGCAGAAATAACCTTTTTTATATGCTTACCAAAAGTTGGTGAATCTTTTCTTAAGTCAACTGCAACATCCAGTAGAGAACCAGTCAAACATCTAAGCAATTTATCTTGAGCAAATGGTTCAGCTTGATAATGCAAACCTCTTACAACGTTTATGTCTACAGATAATGATTGATTATCTTGAAGAAAATTTAAATCCACTCCATTTTCTTTCATAGATTTATTTGAATAGACTTCTGAAAAATAACCTCTGTTATCTATGTTTTTTTTTGGTTTAATTACCTTAACTTCTGGTATTTCAAGACTATATATTTCCATTATTTTATGTGTTTTTTAAATCTCGATTATATATTCTTTCGCACTCGTTAGCTATTGCAAAGCATGATGTGATCCCTGGTGACTCAATCCCGAAAAGTGAAATTAATGAAGTGTTTTTATTGGGGTGATGTAAGATATTAAAGTCTCTACAAATTTCATTTTTAAATTTTACTTTAGGCCTTATCCCAGAATAGTCAGGGGTTAATTTTTCATCATCAATATTTGGCCACCAATTACGAATAGATGTTAAAAATTTTTCTTTTAAATTAGGATCTACACTCAAGTTACTAATATCAAAATCCACATCTGGCCCAAATTTTAAACTTCCATCCATGCTTGATGTGGAATGAATTCCCAATCCATACTTATTTGGTAAAGGGTAAATAAGATGTGAAAATGGGTTTTTCCCTTGATAGCTAAAATAGTTGCCTTTGACACCATAATAACTATATTCACTATAATTTTGACCATGGTTAATATTTTTATCTATATTCAGAGAATTATTGCCACCAGCATTTATAACTAATTTTGAATTAAAACAAAATATACTTTCGTCAGGATTCTTAATTTTAATTTCGATATGATTATCTTTTTTGTTAGCTGAAATAAATTCTGTTTTTTTCAGAATAAGACCACCATTCTTCTCTACATCATTTGCAATTGATTGACCTAAAACATGTGTATCAAGAATTCCAGAAGTTTCTGAAAATATTCCATAGTCAGCAACAATATCTGGCTCATAATTTCTTATTTCTTTTTTGTTGAGAATTTTTAGATCATCAAGGCCATTTATTAATCCGTTTCTATATAGCTCTTTGATTTTGTGTTTTTCTGCTTTTGTACCAATAATAATTTTTCCAATTTTTTTGTGCGGGATGTTTTTTTTCTCACAATATGTATACAGTTCTTTTTTCCCTTCCATACATAATTTTCTTTTTAGTGAATCATTTTCATAATAAATACCTGAGTGTATTACTTCACTATTTCTTGAGCTTGTATCACTCAAAAGACTTGCTTCTTTCTCAATCAATGCTACCGGTCTGACTTTTGAAAATTTTTTAGCAATTGCTAATCCAACTACTCCTCCGCCAATAATTACACAATCTATAAAATCATTAGACATATCAAAAAATTTGCATGACGCCCTTTGTATCAATTTTCATGGGCAATAATTTATAGCCTCCTTCTAAAGAGCATATTAGTTTATTTATTTCTTCTGAATTCTTATCGTCTAGGAAAGTGTATAGGAATCCAGTTCCTCCTGCACCACACAATTTAAATGAAATTTGATTTTTTTCTAACAGATGCAATAAATTTGAAAAATTCTCATTTAGTTTGATATTTTTCTTCTTTAGCTCCCATGATTGATTAAGGTAATCTTTAAATAAGTTATTAAAATTGTTGGGTGAGTTTTTTTTATTAAAATTATTCCAAAAATCTAATGATATGTTTGATAGTGAATTTCTATGTTCATTAATATCATTTGAAGCATTAGCTTTTTTTTGTTGGCTCTCAGAACTTCTCTCGCCTTTTAGGTAGATTAAAAAACTCTTTTTTGAGAAACTTTCTCTAATCTTGAGTGCATCATTGAAATTAAACTTTAAATCTTTTTTAAATTCTACAATCCCAATTGATCCAAAAGTTGCCCAATATTGATCTTGCACTCCACCCTCATGTTTACAAACATTCCTTTCAATTTCTACAGAGTACTCAAAAATACTTTCATTTGATAAGTTCATTCCTTTATAGATAGAAAGTGCCTTTATCAATGCAACTAAAAAAGCAGATGATGATCCCAAACCAGTTCCAGCAGGGACATCAGAAAACGTAGATATGTGTAATGATTCATTGATTTTGAAGTGCTTTAATGTTTCTCTGAATAGATCATGTTCTATATCCTCATAATCATTAGCTTCCTCTACTCTATTATAAGAAAGTCTAAATTGTGACTTTGTTGCTACCTTTGGCTCCACTATTGCTATGTAACTATACAGGCGAATAGCTGAACCAAATACATTTGAGTGACAAGATTCTTGTGTGAAATGGTCAATCATATCTGAGCCTCCGCCAAAATAGGAAACTCTGTGTGGTGCTCTAGTTATTATCATTTCTAATATATTTAACTATTGATGAAATACTTTTAAATAACTCATGCTTAGTCTGATCTTTGCCTATTTTATTTTTTTTATTTGTATGCAGCAAAAAGTTATATTTTAATCCAGCTTTTTCACCAGCCTCAATATCAGTATCTTTATCTCCTATTAAGTAGCTATTTTCTAGATCAATATTATGTTTTTCTGCTGCTTTTAAAATCATATCAGGTTTAGGTTTTCTAAGGTTTTTATGTTCAAGAAATTCAGATGGGTTTTTTGGATGATAGAAGCTGTAGAAAACATCTAAGATTTCAACTCCATTCTGTGAAAGCATATTCAACATATGCTCATTAAGTTTAAAGAAATCTTCTTGTGAAAATTTCTTCAATGAAACTCCGCCTTGATTAGTTACAATTATCAATAAATAGCCGAGATCTTTAAATTTTTTTAGGTGCTCAAAAATTTTGGGAAAAAAAACAAATCTTTCAATAGTGCCTACATAACCATAGTCATAATTGATGACTCCGTCACGGTCTAAAAAAATAGCTTTATGATTTTTCAAAATTTAATTTAGATCTTTAAAATATTCTTTCTCTATGTATCCACAAATTATGTGGCCGATCAAAATATGTGATTCTTGAATCCTTGCTGTTTTGTCAGATGGAACTTTCAAAACATAATCACAATTCTCACTTGAAATACCTTTTGACCCACAGAATCCGATTGTAGTGAGTTTTTTGTCTATTGCAGCATCAAAGGCTTTCAAAATATTTGGAGATGTGCCAGATGTTGTTATGCCTATAAAAATGTCTCCTTCACAAGCTTGAGCTTCTAATTGTCTTGAAAAAAGATTTTCATAACCATAATCATTCCCAATGGCGGTTAAAATTGATGTATCAGTTGTTAGGGCTAAAGCTGGTAACCCTGGGCGATCAAATTCAAACCTACTTACAAATTCGGCTGCAATATGCTGGGAATCTGCAGCACTTCCGCCATTACCTGCTAAGATTATCTTATTTCCCTTTTTGTAGGCACTTAAGCAAATTTCGCAAACTTTATTTACCTTTTCTAACAATAAATGGTCTTTTAAAAGACTTTGCTTAACTTCTATCGACTTGCTTATGATAGTTTTGATATAAGGATTCATTTTAATGTCAAAAAATTATACATTTCTTTTTGCTGTATTTCCATGGTATTGAGTTTCGCAACTTTAAAAGCATTATCCAATATTTGCACAATATCAAGATTCTCATTGTATAGTTTTTTAATTGCTCTCATTAAGCTTTTTTTCGAATTTGGCTCTATGAGAAAACCTGTAATCTCATCACTAATAATTTCACTTATACCGCCGACATTAGATGCTATTACAAACGTTTTTGCAGAGAATGCTTCTAAAATAGAAAGCGGTAAACCTTCAGAAAATGATGGAAGAATCATAACATCATGAGATTGGTACTGATGATAAATTTCATCACTTTGAGATTCTACATAACCAAGAAAATTTACTTCTATATCAAAATTCATTGCTAAGTTTTCTAGATTCTGTTTATCTTTACCCTCACCAAGAATTGACAAAGATATTTTATAATTAAGTTTTTTTAGTTCATTTAAAACTTCAAAAAGTAAAAACAAACCCTTTTCCCTTACGACTCTTCCTACAAAAATCATTTTTAATTTCTTTTTCTTACTAAATTTTTTTGAATCTAGCGTGAAATTAGTAAAGTTTTTATCTAATAACCAGGACTCATTTGCTATTGAATAATTGTTTTGATGTAATTGATATTTATTCTTTAGACTCTTTGAAACATAGTTAATTTGAAATGATCTATTACAAATTAAATCTAAATATGATTTTAGAATTTTTCGTAAAGTTATTTTTAATAATTTAAATTTGAATAAATCATTCCTCAAATCATAGCTTTTTAACGGATCTCCAACAAAACTTGCAAAAACTTTCTTGTTTTGAAGAAATGCAATTATTGAGTAGAGAAAACCATTGAGCTGGAAGACTTTTATCATTACCAAATCATGCTCTTTGATTTCATTCCAGATTGAAAATATATTGCTTAAGATAAATTTTATAAAAGATATTAAATTCCCCTTGTTATAATTAAGAATTATAAATTTATTGCTTTGTAGTTTTTTCTTACTTTCTATAGCTATTTTACTATCAACGCCAACAAAAGTTATGTGGTTATTAAAGTTTTGACGCAAACCCTTGTCTGCATCAATATCACAATATACTTCGTCTCCATTTTTTTTTACTAAATAATCAGTAACATATAGGATCTTTTTAAACATGATTTTGTATGTCTGAATAGATATTTTTAAAATTTTTTAATTTTATATCTAAAGATTCATTCATCGCATTAGCAAAAGATTCTGATGTAAAGTCTTTAGACATAATATGTTGACCACAATAATTTACTTGTTCTATAAGTCCGACACAAGGTGTTATTACGCAAGTCTTACGAAAATCATTTGCTAATAAAACTAAGCCAGATTGGGTTGCCTCTAAGTATGGTATAACTACAACAGACCCTGAGTTAATTATTTTTGGTATATTATCATCACAAATATATTTAGCTAAGACTTCGATTCCGTCATATTTGAAATTATTAATTTCAAAATTCTTCGAGGGCTTTCCAGCTATTAATAATGAAGAATTTTTCTTAAATTTCTTTTTAAAAATTTTAAATGCTTTCAAAAGCATATCTAGGCCTTTGTAAGGCTCTAATCTTCCAAGAAAAACAAAATCATATTTGTAATTGACATAATCATTATTAAAACTATCACTTTTGTAATGAAAGAATGAAGGATGTTTAACATAGGAAACGTCTCTATATTTTAAAATTATTCCAGTAAAAGCAGTTTTAGCTAGAATACTCATTTGTATTTTTGAAAGAAATATTATCTTATTTGAAAAAATACAGATAAGAAAATTTGTGAAATTCGTTAAAAGCTTATTATCACCATCATGTGGCTTTGAATCATGTATAACAGAGCTTATTCTGATGAAAGGCCATAAGAATATTATTAATATTATGCTCCATGGATGGTGCATTGAGATAAGTAATTTTTTTAATTTAAATTTGTAGATACTCTTTAGTATTGAAAAGTAAATATATATAAGATTAAAAATGTTAAAAAACCTTTTTATTGAATTCGCTGGATCAAAATAAACTATCTTTGATTCAAATTCTTTATCAAAATGTTTCTTAATGTCATTTCTGTTGCTAAGAAATATTTTCTTAAGTTTTCCAGAGGCATTCAGCTCCTTACATAAAGAATAAGTAAGTCCAGTTGATCCACTTGTGGTACCGAAAAATAAACAAGCAGTATCACACATGGGATTTTTCATAGTTTATTGTTGTTAATTTCAAACTCATAGTAAAGAATAAGCAAAAAATGAATAACATTTTTAGATTAAAAAAAGGATAATCGAAAAAGGCATAAACAATAAATAGAATTGTGAAGCATCCAAGAAATACAGAATTTTCGTTTCTATCCTTATTCAAAAATAAAAGTATTCTTAAAAAGGGGTAAAACATCAAAATGGTTAAAAATATCCCAAATATCAAGCCATACTGCAGGCAAAATTGAATAAATAAGTTATGAACATGGACTGACTGATTGGATAGAATAAGATTTTGAACCTCTGAATGTGAACGAAATTCAAAAGGATTTTGTAATACTAAATTTAGTGAGTCAGCCCACCAAGTTAACCTGCTCTCATCAATAAAAAAACTTAATGTGCTATTGTTGGTATCACTAGCAAAAATCAATCTATCAAAAAGTGGCACATACTGTCTGATATTTTCTACAGAATCTTCATTAAGCTGAAAATATGAATAAAAGAGTGAAAGTATTGCTACGATAATGCTAATGAATAAAGCTGGTCTCTGAAACAAAGTTTTTATTAAGAAAATAAACAAGCACAAAAAAAACATTCTTCTAGAAGCTGACAAAAGCATTGCCAAAAATCCTATAGTTACATAAATCGGCAAATTTTTCTCTGAAAATAATCCATACAAAAATAAGGTGCCACCAATTAGTGCAACTTCATTTGGTGATAGCCCTAAACTTCCACTTCTGCCCATTAAATCACCATAAGAGCCAGCAAATAAAGAAATTGGAGAAAGAATACAAAGAAGCAAAAAGGAATATTTAATGACCATTAACATATCATTCGTTTTAAGTTTTTTAACAATTAAGTAGCAAGAAATGAGAAAGATTATAAAAGCAGAATTAAATTGGAAAATGTCATCATGTTTGAAGCCTAAAAAACTATAAATAAGTTGCGTGAAAAATATTGCAAAGACTAATGAAAAAACTGTTTTATCATAATAGCTAGTTGATTTCCCTTTAATAGGCAGCATCGCCAATATTGCAAATAAAAATAAGAAAGAAAAACTAAAGAAAGGGAACAACATTTCAACACTTTCATTTATAAGCCCACTATGGAATATTCTTGTTGGAGAACATATTAGAGCTCCAATAAATATTAGTGGGAAAAATTTAACGTTTTCCTTTTTTTCTGCTAAATCCATCTTTTATTCCATCTAATGCAGACATATCCAAATTAATAATTAATTTAATTACTCGTGAAAATATTATGTAAACATAAAATATTAGGGTGTAAGACTTAAAATGTTTATCAATAATGTGAAATCTGTTTCTGGTTGTATAGTAATTTAAACTACTTTTTTTAACTTGTTTTTGAGACCCTGAAACAACATGGAAAATTAAAGAATTTTTATCGACAACTAATTTATAACCTTTCTTTTTTAATGATTCGCAAATATCAATATCATCAGCATATAGAAAAAGGTCACCAAACCATTCTATTTCCTTTTTAATGAACGGTTTTGCTTTCAACATCAGAAAACAACCTGTAATAAAATCTGTTTCGGAAAATTTTTCAAATAATTTTATATCCTCACCCATGTTCAAGTGATAAGCTGAACCTCTAAATTTTGACACTTTCCCACCGTTAAACCAGTTTTTGATCTTACCATTATGTTCAAAACAAATAGAGGGAGAAACAACAGATAAGGGATTTTTGTTAACAAAATTTTTTGTTCTTTCAATCGCGTTTTTGCTTATAAAAGTGTCATTATTCAAAAAAAGCAATTTATCTTCCTCCATTAAATTCAATCTATTAATTAGAATATCAACTATGTTTTGACAACCTCTTGGAAAACCTAAATTCATTTGAGACCTAATAACAAAGATTTTTTTTTCGCAGTTTATTTCCTGGTCATCAATTATGTGAACATCATCATAAGATAATGAATTTGGTTTAAAATCCTGCAAAGCTTTTTTGAAACAATGGTTCGAAATTTGAAAATTATTGGTGTCGATGAGGTTTAAGAGTTTGCTATATGAAATTTCATCAGAGCCATTGTCCAGGATTAATACTTTGTAATCTTCAGATATTTTTTCAGGGATCGATTTTAAGCAATTAAAAGTATCTTCGGAATTGTTGAAATTAATAAGACAATAGAAAATCACTTTAATTTATTTTTAAGTGTTGTATTGAAAAACCATATAATAGTTAAAATTGAGAAAGCAATATAAAAAATTATTGAATAGACAATCCCAAAATTAAGTATTTTAAAATTAAATGATACTACTGAAACTATGAATAACAAAAATATTGGTACAAGCTTAAACTGTTCTCTGTATTCTGAAGATCTAATACTTAAAAAGTTAATTAGTAATTGAACTAAAGAAGAAGTTGTTAGTGCTAGAGCAGCGCCATAAATCCCATAATACTCTGCAAATAAGATAGTTAAAATTATCAGAATTATCGAACTTACAGCTGTAGCTATAAGATAATTCTTCTCGAGGTGATTTGGAATGAGATATATGTTACTAATCAAAGCATTTCCAGAATTAAATAAAATAAATGGTATAAAAAAATAAATAAGATTTGGATTAGTGATAAATTCTTTTCCAGCAAAGATTAGTATTATTTCATTCCCGAAAAAGAACAAAAATACTGTTATAAGAATTAGGTATAAATATGTAACCTCAAGTGCTAATTGGAATATCTCTATTTTCTTATTAGAAGTCATAAGATAGTTAGATACTCTCGGTAAGATTGTAATCGATAAAATTTGTGCAAAATAAATAAAAAGTAGTGAAATTTTCAAATAAATTGAATAGATACCTATTTCTTGTTGATCTATAAAAAAATCTAAAATCAGTATCTCAGCATTTCCAAAAGCTTTTGAAAACATATCTATTGAAAAAAAAGAAATAGTTAAAAAAAATGTTTTCTTAATATTTATAAAATCAAGATGCTTAAAATATTCTTTAATATTTAAGTATTGAGAGGAGTAAAAGACATTTAAAATTGAACCTCCAGTCATTATAAAAACTGATAAAATGCAATATATCCATAAATCTTTAGTGTCTTTAATAAATGCTACCATTAAGCAAAAACATATTATTCTTGTTAAAAGACCTCTCCAAAAGATATATTTGAACTTTTCTGTTCCCTGAAAATACCATTCTGCAGAAATAAAATTTATAAGTGGAACGAGGCTTAGTATTAAAAATTCAAAGAATAATTCCTTGTAAAAAAAAAATCCGATGGGCAGGAATATCATTGAAGATATTAAGTATGTATACACACTAAAAGCTATAATTTCTGAAGAAATTTTTCTTCTGTCAGAATTATTTGTTGATGAAACCTTTCTTTGGCCAAAGAAAGGTAATCCGAAGTAGCTAAAAGTTAAGTAAAATGCAATGATAGCCATCAACAAAGCATATGATCCCATGCCTTCTGCACCTAGTGTTCTTGTTAAATATGGAGTAGCTAGTAAAGTAAATAATATTCCTGAAAAATTATTGAGGAAATTATAAGAAACGTTTCTAATAATTAGGGATTTCATCTGCCCCTTATTCTTCTCTTAATACAAGCCTTACTAAAAAAAGCAGACATGCAAGGAAAGAAAAAATTAACACAAAACCTATTCTGTTTGGAGAAGACTTCTTAAATGGCTCAAAAGGTTCATCAATAATAGAAATTTTATAATTTTCTTTCACGTTGGAAAGCATTTGGATTTTTACTTGCTCTTCAGCTAATTTTGATGCAGCATCTTTAATCTCACTTAATTTTGAGTTTTGAATTTGAGTTTCCAAGTAAATTAAAGCATTTTTAGATTCATCTATATCATTTGATCTTTCAACTTCATCAAATGAATTCAAGACTTTTTCCAAAAAGCTTTTAGCAAAATAAGGTGAAACATGAGAATAAGAAACTTTGATGAAGTCTGTTTCTAAATCTAGCTGGACAGAAAAATCTTTCATTAGTTCTTTATGAGCTTCTACATAATTAGGTTTTGACTTTTTTAGACCGCTCTGTTTTCTTTTCCATTTTTTTTCTGTTGCGTCATAATTCTTGTCGAATAATATTTCACCTGTCTGAAAATCAAAACTTTTTGCTGAGAATATTCTTGGTAGCAAATAATCGTCCTCTAAAATTGATTTAAAAAAATCCTTAGCATTTAATCTTTCAACAACGTAATTAATATCTGTATTAGCACCGGGCAGACCAATGCCTGCAATATTTGCTAATCCAGAGTATTGATTCAATCCTCCTAATAGACCTTGATCTTCAGCAGAATCAACCTTAATGAGTGCTTGAGACGTATATTTTGGCGTAACGGCATAACTTGTCAAACCTCCAATAAAACCAGAAATTGCTGCGACAATGAAAAAGTTTAAAAAGTTTTTTTTAATAATTTCAAATATGTAAGTCATAGTAAATTTATTTTGGTGCCCAGAGCCGGACTTGAACCGGCACGAAGTTTCCTTCGAGGGATTTTAAGTCCCTTGTGTCTACCAATTTCACCACCTGGGCTAGTTAAAAATATTATCATTATATGTTACATTTTGTTCCTTTTCTCTTTCATCTAATTCCTCATATTGTTTTCGGATTTTATTATTAATTCTTCCAGCGGATTTTAATAACTCACTATTTGAACCAATATCATTTGAGAATGAAATAAATGCAGCAATATCTTTAGGGAAGCATGCTCCACCAAATCCTAATTTACCATCATGCCCAGGAACATCCATATGTGAATTACCCACTCTAGAATCAAGAGCTATCGTGTCAGTAATTTTTTTCCAATTATCCTTTAATTCCATAGTATTAAAAGTAGTCCATAACTCATTAAAAAAAACTACTTTTGTTGCTAAGTAATTGTTAATTGCGTATTTGACCAAAGAAGCTGATTTTAAATCTAAAAAAATATGTTTCTTTGTCTTGCATTTGGAGTGTTTTTTAAATATTTCTGATACCAATTTAGCTTTGTTTTTCATCCCTCCAAAAATAAGCATAGGAGAATTTTTAAAATCATAATCTGCATGCTTTTCTCTAAGAAACTCGGGGTTATAAATAATGTTTTTGTTAATTTTTTCCAATTCTGTTAAAACCTTGGGTATAACAGTACTCTTAATAACAGTTAATGTTTTCGGACAATTTTGTTTAATTTCTTTCACGACTGATTCTACAATTGAGCTATCAATTGATCCTTCTTTGCTCATTGGTGTAGGTACACATATGAAGCAGATATCAGGGTTGAAGTCTTTTAAATCTGAAACTTTTGTTTTGTTTTTTGGATCAATAATGGCTTTCTCTACATCTTTTTTAAAGCCATTAGCTGTTGCTTTGCCAACAAATCCGTGACCAATAATTCCAATCTTAATTTTTCTCTTTTTCATATGAGTAATACCAATCTAAAAAAAGATCTAATCCTTTTTCAAAATTGGTTTCAGGGCAATAATTTAACAATTTTTTTGATTTTAATAAATCTGCATGTGTAAAGGATGATTCATTATAAGTTTGTTTATTGATTATATTAGCTTTTGTCTTTAGTTTTTTTTCTAACTTATGAAGTACGTCTTTTGTTTTAATGGGATTGCCACTTCCAAGATTAAAAACATCAAATTTTTTATTTGTTTTTTTTATTAGGTCAATAGATTTAATTATTCCATCAATAATGTCGTCTATATAAGTAAAATCTCTAAACATTTCTCCTTTATTATTTAGCTCAATAGGCTCATTTCTAATTAAATTATTAGTAAAAATATAATAAGACATATCTGGCCTACCATAAGGCCCATAAACTGAAAAGAATCTTAGGCCTATTGATTTTAGATTAGAGCCTTCAGATGCATTTTTTGCTAATCTTTCATTTTCCAGCTTTGTTTCTCCGTAAAAACTTTTAGGCAATAATTTTGTGGAATCTTCACTAAACTTTTCTCTTACTGAATCATCGTAAACTGAGCTGCTTGAAGCAAAAATTAGCTTTTCTATTGCTTTATGATCACAATAATTCAGGATGCTTTTAAAACCCTTTATATTTGAATGTAAGTAAGTTTCTTTATTTTTAATTCTTGTTCCGGCCTGTGCAGCTAGATTAATTAATAAATCAGCATCTTGATCCAATGATTTGATTTGATTTATATCAAGATCATAAAATTCAATTTCATGATTTTTAAGAATATCAAGACGGCTTTTTTTGAGATTTAAATCATAAAAATCATTTAAATTATCGACTCCTATGACTTCAAAACCTTTTTCTGCTAAGACTCTGGCCAAATGAAAACCTATAAATCCTGCAGCACCAGTAATAATAACTTTCACTCTGTCTTACTTTCATCATAAAAAGAAATTCTTTCTATATCATCTTCAGTTGTTGCTTCGCCAAATTGGATTTCAATAATTTCAGATATTTCTTTAAAGGGATTGTAAAGCTGATGCCACTCTTTTTTTGCAATTTCAACCATGTCATTTTTGTTAAGAGTTAAAGTTTTTAATTTATTTAAATCATTCTTATGGTGTTTTAATTTACATCTACCTTTTGAAATGAACCAAAATTCAGAGCGGTGATTATGGTTTTGCAGACTCATGCCCTTTCCTGGCATAAGTGTAATTTTCTTTAATTTTACGCCTTCGGTTTCATAAAAGACCTCATAGTTGCCCCATACTCTCTCGGTAATTTGTTTTATGTTATTTAAAATCCAACTACTTGAATTTATTTTACTATCACCTCCAACACCGAATTCAAAATCAACGTTTTTTATATTTTCTTCAGTAATATTATCTTTACCTCTATCCCCTCCATTGCAAAAGATAATTTTGTCATCGGGAAAAAGATTCTGAACTTTTTTTATGCCCTCAGATGCACTGCCAAATTCGTCGTCATCAAAATCAACAACCAAATCAACAGCTTTAAGATTTTCTAGTATTAATTTTCTTTCCTCAAAAGGTAAAAATGGCTTACCTTTTTTATTCTTTAGCCATTCGTCGCTATTTAATGCCACCACTAAGTAGTCTCCAATTTTTTTTGCATTATTAATATAACTTAAATGGCCAGAATGGATTGGATCAAATCCTCCACTAACTATAACAACTTTCATAATCAAATTATTTGGAGGCTGAGAACGGAATCGAACCGATGTTAACGGAGTTGCAGTCCGCTGCATAACCACTCTGCCACTCAGCCACTCAGCCACTCGAGATATTTACTTAAATATTATTAATACTCTCAAGCAACTATTTAATATTAATACTTTTTTATCATTTTAAGAAAAAAAGAATATATGCTGTCATATTTTATGAGGTGCTTTTCCAGAAGAATTTATATCTTTTAGAGATTTTCTATTAAAAACTTTCTTGTTTTTTTACTAGATATTCGCATGAACTAATTGCTTCTTTGTTAATGTTTGTATTTATACTTATTTTTTAATTTTACTTATTTATTTTGCGCTTTATCTGATTTCCTCTAAAAGGCTATCCAAAATAATGCTCCATCGAAAATATTTTTTGTAATAATTAAAAGATTTTTCTCTCATAATATGTTTATTTTGTTGTAATATTTCCTCAAATGCACTCACAAGTTCATTTACATCATTGGGTCGTATGACTATTCCAGTTTCGTTTTTGACTACATTTTCAGTCAAACTGCCTACATCTGAAACAATTACAGGAGTCCCATTATAGTATGAAACAGCAATTATCCCTGTTTGGGTTCCCTCTTTGTAGGGCAATACGCATGCATGAGAAGATGCTAGGATTGTGTCAAGCTCCTCAATAGTTAATTGGTAATTTTTAATTATTAAACTGTCAGTTTTAAATTTAGTAACTAATTTTTTATAAGGGTCCATATTCCCCATTCCAGCTATGATGAATTTGATATTTGGATTAGTTTTATAAAAGACAGCAGCAGCTTTTAGAAAAATATCTACTCCTTTATAATCTTCAATCCTGCCTACTAAGCAAAAGTATTTTTTTTCGTATAAATCATCGTTAAAAGAGTCTCTTTCCCTTCTACTAGCAGCTAATTTAATATTTAAAATTTTTTTGTCACTAACTTTATAATAATCAATTAAATCTTGTTTTAGCTTTTTTCCGTGAACTACAATCACATCTGAAAGTGCTACTTGGATTCTTTGCGAAACAAGAATTAGAAATGAATACCATCTCCCAGAATGTGGCAATGGATCATGAATGATTGAAATAATTTTGGTTTTGTTGAAAATTCTAAATATGATTATTTGAATTATATTTAAGCTATGAGATGCTACAAATATTATGTGGCTAAACTTTTTAAAGGTTAATTTAAAAATTTTTAAAAAATTCAATGGGTTAAGAGTATCAGCCATCATCTGGAAAGGCCCCATTCCATGACCAATTATTGATTTTTCAATTTTATTCTGAGATCTATAATTATTTTCATGGCACACATGAAAATCTATATTGTTTTTTATCAGATATGATTCAAGCGAATTGATATATTCTTGATTTCCGACTGAAAGCTTAAAAGCGGAAAGAAGTATTCTCATTTAATATTTGTAGTCATCATTTTTCAAAGGATCTTCCTTTTCTAAAGAAAGGTAAGAATATTGCTGGTCTGTCATTTGAGTGATTGTGCCACCAAAACCCTCTACCATCAAAAGAGCCACTTTTTCATCAAGTTTTTTTGGAAGAGTCTTGATATATGGCTGGCTTCCGCTTGATAAATCGAATTTATTTTCATATAAAAATATCTGAGCAAGAACTTGGTTACAAAATGAACCATCCATTACTCTACTAGGGTGACCTGTTGCAAGAGCGAGATTCACTAACCTCCCCTCAGCTAACAAGATTAAATAGTCATTTTTAGACCTTATTACTTTATGAACACCTTCTTTTATTTCTTCCCAATCATATTTTTTTAAATGTTCTACATCAATTTCGTTGTCAAAATGCCCAATATTGCATACAACACATCCAGATTTCAATTCATCGAGCATGTATTTATCCAATACGTTTATATTGCCTGTCGTTGTAACAACTAAATCATATTTTTTTAGAAGATTGATATTTAAATTTTTTCCATTTTTAGAAATTTTGCCATCCAAATATGGAGAAACAACATTATAGCCATCGAAACAAGCTTGCATTCCACAAATAGGGTCAACTTCAACTATATCAACTATCATTTTCTGGCTGGCAAGACATTCAGCAGATCCTTTTCCAACATCTCCGTAGCCGATAATAAGAGCATTTCTTCCAGCCATTAACATGTCTGTTCCTCGTTTTATAGCATCATCTAGGCTATGTCTACAACCATATTTATTATCATTTTTAGATTTTGTTATTGAATCATTAACATTGATAACTGGGACTTTTAATTTTTTTTGGGCAAGCAGTTCTTTAAGCCTTTTCACCCCTGTGGTGGTTTCTTCAGAAATACCATAAATACTTGATAACATGTTTGGATATTTTTCATGTATCTTCATAGACAGATCTCCACCATCATCAAGAATCAAATTAGCATTCCAAGGTTTTCCATTTTTTAATATAGTTTGTTCAATACACCAATCATATTCTTCTTCGGTTTCTCCTTTCCATGCAAAAATAGAAATACCTTTTGATGCAATTGCTGCTGCAGCGTGATCTTGTGTTGAAAAAATGTTGCATGAGGACCATCTTACTTCGGCTCCAAGATCAACAAGAGTTTCAATTAATACAGCTGTTTGTATTGTCATATGAATACAACCAATGATTCTTGCTCCTTGAAGAGGTTGGCTTGCAAGATACTCTTCCCGCAATTTCATCAAGGCAGGCATTTCATTTTTTGCTAGAGCAATCTCTTTTAATCCATATTCAGCTAATGATATATCTTTAATTTTATAATCTGATTTCATTTTTCTTTTGATTCATATAATTTTAAACTTTAAGAGATCATATAGTATAAGATTTATAATTCTATTAATTCTATGATTTCAAAGTATTTATAAGTTAATTTTTTTTGTTTTTTCCCATGAAAAACCTTGGTCCTCTCTACCAAAATGACCATATGATGCAGTTTTTAAATAGATTGGTTCTAATAAATTGAGAGAACTAATTAAGCCTGATGGAGATAAATCAAAATTATCCTGAACAATTTTTTTTATTTGGTTTAAATTTATTTTTTCTGATTCAAATGTATTGATATATATTGATATAGGTTCACAAATTCCAATTGCATAAGATGCTTGCACTTCACAATAATCACATAAATTATTTTTTACTAATGTTTTAGCTACCTGTCTCAAACCATAGGCAGCTGATCGATCAACTTTAGATGGATCTTTTCCTGAAAAGCCTCCACCACCGTGCCTAGCCATACCGCCGTATGTATCAACAATAATTTTTCGCCCGGTTAACCCACAATCTCCCATAGGACCACCAATTACAAATCTACCTGCAGGATTAATGAGATATTTTGTTTCTCTATCTAAAAGTCTTTTCGGTATACATTGATCAATAATTTGTGATTTTACAATTTCCCTTAAATCACTCATTTCAAGCGTTTCACTATGTTGTGTTGAAAGAACTATTGAATCAATACGTTTCGGCTGATAGTTAGAATTATATTCCACAGAGACTTGTGATTTTGCATCAGGCCTTAAGCCTAGTCCTTTAATTTTTCTAACTTCAGCATGTTTGACCATCAATTTATGAGCCAAAGCAATTGGCAATGGCATTAGCTCTGGGGTCTCATTGCAAGCATATCCAAACATTAAGCCCTGATCTCCAGAGCCTAAAACATCTCCTGTGATGCCTGCGTCAATATCTTTGCTTTGCTCAGATATAAGATTTTTAAATTCAAAGTTACTGCTGGTAAAGCCAAGCACATCTTCGTTATATCCTATATCATTCACAACTTTCCTTGCTAAAGCTTCATAATCTACATTGGCTTTTGAAGTGATTTCGCCAGCAACAATCACTGTATTGTTTTTTATAAGTGTTTCACAAGCTACTCGAGAATTTGGATCTGATTTAAGACATGCATCTAATATCGCATCTGAAATTTGATCACAAATTTTGTCAGGATGGCCTTCGGAAACTGACTCTGAAGTAAAAGTGTATGACATCTTATTTAAATATGTTTTTTAGATTATATATCTTAAGGAAAAATAGTTTTAAATTTCTTTGATTTTGCTATGAAATGTGGGTTATTCAATTGTTTTTTATTGTAATGCAAAGAGGATCCATTCATCTTTAACATTTCTCCACCTGCTTCACTAAGGATAAGGTGTGCAGCACAAGTATCCCATTCCATAGTAGGGCCAAACCTTGGATAAATGTCTGCGATACCAGATGCAACTTTGCATATTTTTAAAGAACTACCAAATTGTAGAAGATTAATTTCTTTATATTTTTCTAATTCTTTTAAGTAATCCGATGTCTTTGTATCAAAGTGTGAGCTGCTTGCTACAATGTTTATTGAGTTAGTTTCTTCTAGATTTACACTAATTCTCTCGTTATTTAAAAATGCATTATTCTCTTTTGTTGCATGAAATAGTTCATTTTTTGCAGGCGCATAAACAATTGAAAAAATAGGCATAGTTTCAAAGCAAAGTGCGACATTAATAGTGTAATCTTCTCCTTTCTTAACAAATTCTTTAGTTCCATCAATTGGATCTATTAGCCAAAAGTATTTCCAGTTTTTTCTTATTTGGTAGTTTTTATAGACACTTTCTTCAGATATGTAATTATGAAAATCTGTTGTTGCAATAAATTTTGTAATCTCCTCATTAACTAATTTGTCCGCTCTAGTTAACGGAGTATTATCGTTTTTGTACTCAACCGAAATTTCATTAGAGTCTGTTTTTATACCTTCAACTTCAGATCCCAACTCATATACTAGTGAAATTAATTTTTTCTGAACTTTATTAGGTATCATTTTTCCGGCTTAGACTTAATACCAAACGAAATTAGACCCCAAGCTCTCTCATGAAAAAAGTAAAGAAGAAATTTTATAATAAGATCAGCAACAAATATTAAACCCACTGCTTTCATTGGCACGCCAAAAGCATATGCAATTGCTGCTGTGGTAATTGAAGCAATAATTCTCCATGACAATGCTTTTGCTAAACTTCTAGACTTTGTCTCTATATGCATTTTAATTTTTTTAGATAATTATTAATTAAATCAACAGCTTCTTGAGGATTGGTTTTATCTGTATCTATAAAAAGGTCTGGCTTCTTTGGTTCCTCATAAGGTGAATTAATTCCTGTGAAATTTGGTATATCACCTTTAAGGGCTTTTGCGTACAGTCCTTTTGTATCACGTTTTTTTAAAGTTTCTATAGAAGATTTAACATAAACTTCATGAAACTTTCCTTTTGGAAATAAGCTTTTTATGCGTAATCTATCGCTGGCGTATGGGCTGATGAATGATGCAAGCACAATTATTCCTGCATCAAATAATATTTTTGATATTTCGCCAGCTCTTCTAATATTTTCTATTCTATCTTCTTCCCTAAAGCCCAGATCTTTATTAATACCATGACGCAAATTGTCACCATCTAGCAAATATGTAAGCCTACCTTCAGAGGAAAGTTTTTTCTCTAGTAAATTTGATATCGTAGATTTTCCTGTACCGCTCATACCAGTAAACCAAATTACTGTTGCTTCTTGACCAATAATTCTTTGCCGCATTCCTAAATTCACATCTGTATCTTGCCATCTGACATTTTCTGATCGTCTTAAACTATGCAACATCATTCCTGCTGCTATAGTTAGGTTTGATATCTTATCGATAAGTATGAAGTTTCCTAGTGTCTTATTTGATTCAAATGAGCTCATTGTTAACCTATCATCAAGAACAATTTCACATTCTGCAATATCATTCATTGAAAGTTTAGTTGCCGTAATTTTTTTATAGGTGTTCACATCTATTTTATTTTTAATCCTAACTATTTCGCAGTTTTTTTGAGAATGAGAAGTTTTAAGAATATATTGTCTATTCGTATAGCCTGGTTCTTCATCAAACCATACCAATTTTCCTGCAAAGCTTTTTACCATTTCTAATGAATCAGTTGAACTTGTCAGGATATCGCCTCTTGAAATATCAATTTCTTTGTTTAATGTAATTGTTACTGAATCTTGCTCATTTGCTTTACCAACATCTGCATCACCATTAAAAATTTTTTCTACATTTGCTTTTTCGCCGGAATTAGTAACCTTAATCACATCTCCAGTTTTTAATTCTCCAGAGCTTATTCGTCCACAAAATCCCCTAAAGTTTAGAGTAGGCCTATTAACAATCTGAACTGGCATCGAAAAAGATTCTGAGTTTTGTTTGAAAACTTCTATCTTCTCTAAAGTCTCCATTAATTGATCACCTTTATACCATTGCATATTTTTTGAATCTTTTATTATGTTGTCCCCTTCAGTCGCAGATACGGGAATATACTTTATTTCATTAAAATTGAGTTTTTCTGCTACATGCTTCTGATATTCATCTTTTAAAGCACTAAAAACTTTCTGATCGTATTTAACCAAGTCCATCTTATTTATTGCAACTATAACTTGTTTAATTCCCATTAAATTTATAAGAAATGAGTGTCTCTTTGTTTGAGGAAGAATGCCGTTTCTTGCATCAACTAGAATAATAGCCAGGTCAGCATTTGATGCTGCTGTTACCATATTCCTTGTATACTGCTCATGACCTGGAGAGTCAGCAACAATAAATTTGCGGTTTTCAGAACTGAAAAACCTGTAAGCAACATCAATGGTTATGCCTTGCTCTCTTTCTGCAGCAAGACCATCTACTAACAACGCAAAATCAATTTTATCCCCCTGAGTACCAATTTTCTTTGAATCTTTTACTAAGCTATCAACTTGATCATCAAATATTAATTGAGCCTCATATAACATTCGTCCTAAAAGTGTGCTTTTACCGTCATCTACGCTACCACATGTAATAAACCTCAAAGTATCAAGGGAGTTTTGGTGATTAATAAATTTTTGTATTTCTGATTTATCTGCCATCAAAAATATCCCTCCTTCTTCTTCTGCTCCATTGACGCATTTTCATCTTTATCAATTGCTCGACCTTCTCTTTCACTTGATGTAGATTTCAATAGCTCTAAAACTATTTGCTCCAATGTAGTGGCTGTTGATTCAACAGCTCCGGTTAGGGGGTAACAACCAAGTGTTCTAAATCTTACCATCTTGGTATGTACAGTTTCATCAGTGCTAATTTCTAGCCTTTCATCATTTAAATCTATTAAAATTCCATTTCTCTCAACTACCTTTCTTTTTGAAGCAAAATAAAGTGGAACAAGTTCAATTTTTTCTTGATATATATATTGCCAAATATCTAATTCAGTCCAATTTGATAATGGAAATACTCTGATTGATTCATCATTTCTTTTTCGCGTGTTGAAATTCCCCCAGAGTTCAGGTCTTTGGTTTTTTGGATCCCATGAATGTGAAGAAGATCTAAAGGAGAATATTCTTTCTTTTGCTCTTGATTTCTCTTCATCTCTTCTTGCTCCTCCGAATGCTAAATCAAATTTAAATTCATCCAAGGCCATTTTTAGAGCTTGGGTTTTCATAATATCCGTATGAACCTCTGAGCCATGATCAATAGGATTTATATTTTTCTCTTTACCAACAGGGTTAGTAAAAACTTTTAAGTCAAATCTCTTATCAGAAGCAATTTTATCTCTAAATTCATACATTTCTTTAAATTTCCACCTTGTGTCAACATGAAGCAATGGAAATGGCAAACTACCGGGAGCAAAAGCTTTTAATGCAATATGAAGCATTACTGCGCTATCCTTGCCTAAAGAGTAAAGCATCACCGGATTTTTTGCTTCAGCAACCGCTTCCCTAATAATATAGATGCTTTCTGAGACTAGTTTTCCTAAGTGAGATTTTTTATTAGACATAATTTTAATAAAAAATTAGAACTAAAATTATAGTGTTTAAATTCCTTCGATGCTAACTCCGCTAATTTCAAGAGATTCTTCAATTAATGGATTCATGACAGCTTCAGTTTCTTCATCAGTTATATTTTTATCAATAGCTTGAAATTTAAATCTATATCCTACTTTTAAAATATTCTGTTTTTTATTCTCAAATAAATCGAAGACAAAACAATCTGTCATTAATTCAGAATATTTCTTGTGCTTTTTGATCATTGCTGAAAGGTCTTCAAGATTCTCATGGCTATCAAGACTGAATGATAGGTCACGGTATGAGGCAGGAAAGTCTGAAATTTTACTCTGCTTCTTGGCAGGCAATTGCAAATTATTAAGCACTATTTCAAAACTGAATACGGGTGTTTTTGTTTTAGAGCCAACAAATTCTTTAGAGAGCTTACCAATACGGCCAATTGGAACGTCGTCACAATACACTGTTTCATATAGATCATAATTTTTAGACTGATCTAGTTCAAAATTTAATTCCTTACCTAAGATCTCAAAAAAAATTGTATTAATAAGTCCTTTTAAATAAGAATAATCAAGCTGAGCATTGAATTCCTTAAAATTTTTATTTGTTCTACCGCTAACAATTACAGCTAACTTATTTTCATTGCCATCTTTGGTATAAATATCGGAGAATTCAAAAAACTTTATTGAATCTTTCTGTCTGTTTTGATTAAAAACCACATTTTCCTTTATTGATTTAGTTATACAGACCCTCATCTTTGATCGCTGCTTATCTAATGGATTATCAACTGAAATAGCAGCTTCATCTTGATTGTCGTTAAAAGGAAAATTCACCACCTCAAAAAAACCATTGTTAATTAGATAACTTCGACAGAGATCTTCAAAGTTTGCTTCTATTTTTTTAGCTTTAACAGGCAAGGCTAAAGCTTTCGAGGCAATATTGTCATAGCCAATCATTCTGGTGACCTCTTCTGCAAGATCATTAAGTTGATCTATATCTGATCTGTG